>Ga0315276_10000016_pt1 | contig 108597 bp, 86 predicted proteins | sample YL17G05_0_MG_FD_204542 | JGI IMG/M metagenome (GOLD analysis project Ga0315276, IMG submission 204542) | Sediment microbial communities from Yellowstone Lake, YNP, Wyoming, USA - YL17G05_0 | ecosystem: Environmental > Aquatic > Freshwater > Lake > Sediment | place: USA: Wyoming | collected...
CAGAGCCGTCTTTGTTGACGTGGATCTCCTGCGAGACATCAAGACAACCGCAGACCAAGAAAAAAACCAAAAGCGGCAAGACTTTTTTCATGTAACTCATATTTTTCTCCCTGTTGGGGGTGCGACTCTAGGTGTGAATATTGACGCTTTATCTCTTTCGATCAACACCACTTACGTGTTTGATCTTAAAGCTTCCAAATGCGATCCCGAGATCAAATCCCTTGCCCGTTCCCGACAGCGCAAGTGAAATACGACCTTTTGTCATTGCCTGCGCATCTGCAGAACCGACAACCCCCGCATGCGCCTCCGACGACGCATAAGATCCATACAGCTCATTAATATCGCCGACTGAAGAGAATGTTCCATGTCCGTTCGTGATTTTGCTCTTTCCGAAGGTCACACCGCCTCCGTGGGCACTGATCTCAACGGGCTCCTTCTGGCCGTTATTGCATGTGATCGTACCAGTGCCCTTTGCCCGTTTATAAAAAACTGACCATCCCGAAAGTGAGAACTCCAGATGGCATTTTATCTCAGCCCTTCTTTCCGTATCTTTTGTTTCTGATGCGCGCGCTATCTGAACAATCAAGAAGAGAGTTGCTGAGAAAACGGCGATCAAAACAATCGCGGCCATTTTAGATGTCTTCATAAATACCCCCTTATTTTAGACATGCAGGCGCACATGGTAGTATGAAAGGCTATATGGGTCAAGGCCTCGACGGCACTAGGACGAGACATCATCATGAGTATTAACCATGAACAATGGACAATTGCCCAAAAAACTTTCGGGTCAATGGTCAATAGTCCATTGTCTATGGTCATAACATGGGATTGCTTCGCCCCGTAGCACGAGGCGCTGCTTGCTCAGGGCGCGCAGGGTCCCGATTCGGCGGGGGAGAGTGTCCGACATCCAGTGTCGGACACCTCCCCCTGGCCGAATCGAGGGTCCGCCGAAACTCACATGTTTTTTTGGCTGGAAATGTGGACGTATTCCGGCTATAGACGCCCGAAACTTGGTGAACTATGTTTGCTTATATCCGTGCCATAATTGAGGCTGGCGCTCAGGTCTTTGAGGTCGGCGGCACTGTGCGCGATCGTTTTCTGGGGCATCCCGGAAAAGATCGGGATTATTTGGTGCGCAACCTGACGATAAATCAGCTCACATCCGTCTTGAAACCGTTCGGCAAGGTGGCCGTCGTGGGTCAGATGTTCGGCGTCGTCAAATTCACGCCCCACCAGCATCCCGAGCAGACAATTGACCTCTCGCTGCCCCGCCGCGAGCGGTCCACAGGCATAGGCCACCGCGATTTTGATGTGGATTTCGATCCTCAACTTCCTGTTGAAGCGGATTTGGGCCGCCGCGATTTCACGATCAACGCAATGGCGCTCAATGTCCAGACGGAGGAACTCATAGACCCGTTCAGCGGTAAAAAAGATCTCAATGAAAAGATCCTGAGACAGGTGTTCCCAAATGCCTTTGAAGAGGATCCTCTGCGGCTGCTGCGCGCCATCCAGTTTGCGGCGCGCTTCGGGCTGACGATCGAAAAAGAGACATGGAATTCAATGAAGCGCCGCGCAGAGCTTATCAAAACGGTCTCCGCGGAGCGCATAACAGAGGAAATGAGAAAGTTGTTTCTGGCCCACAATCCGTCTCAGGGTTTTCATCTCATGATTGAATGCGGGCTGCTGAGACACATCTTACCGGAAGTTGAGGCAATAAAAGGGATAGAACAGGACAAGCAGCCCGGCGAAGACGTCTATGATCACACTATGCGTGCATTGGACGCCGCCAGAGGTGATCATGCGATACAAAACCGCGGGAATCTGGAACTCATGTTTGCGGTACTTTTACATGATATAGGCAAGGCAGTGACTTCCCGCTATCACGAGCCGTCAAAGCGCATCGTATTCTTTGGCCATCAGATCGCTTCGGCTAAGATGGCAAGAAGGATACTCAAGCGACTCAAGATTGAGACAATCGGCATTGATCCAAAAAATGTGACAAGACTCATCGAAAACCATATGTTTGAGACCAAGGCCTTTTTCAGCGACAAGGCGATACGCCGCTTCATTAATAAGGTAGGCAAGGATCATATCTTCATGCTCATTGATCTTCGCCTTGCCGACAATCGGGGAGGCAAGCATCCGCAAGGCATTAAGGGAGTGGAAAAGCTCAGGCAACGCATCCACGAGGAGATCGCGAAAAAGCCGCCGTTTGGGCCGTCTGACCTGGCCATCGATGGTCACGACATCATGACAGCCGGTATTCCTCAAGGGCCCATGGTCGGCGCCGTATTAAAACAACTGGTTGAGTTTGTGCTTGATGACCCGAAATTAAACACGAGGGAACAATTACTTGCACTGGTTGAAAATTTGAGAGAAAAGTAAGCCTACCCCCTCCTTTGGAAGCCTGCCCTGAGCAAGGTCGAAGGGGAGGGGACAGGGGAGGTAGATCATGGTCTACCCCACCTCACCTCCCCTTACAAAGGGGAGGAAAATAGTTGATGCGGAAAGAAACTATAAGAATCCGAAAAGAAGAATTCCCGACACCGCGAAGGAGCTGGGAAAGACGGCCGGCAACCCAGATAACGCCTTCAAAAAAGGTGTATAGGAGGGGCCGGGCGAAACAAGAGGCAAAAAGGCTGATAAACAATGGACTCAAAAAGAAAAACAACAAAGGCAGATAGGCTGGAGGCGGCCGGCGATCGCCTCGCCTCCAAGGGGCAATACAAAAAGGCCCTCAAGAAATATCAGGAGGCGGCAAAACAGGATCCCAATCGCTTGTCACTTTACGATAAACTTGTAGATGCGCGCGACAAAATGGGTGACGAATGGCAGATGGATGACTTTGTCGAATCACTTTCCTGGACGATGAAAAAGCAGGAGCTCGAAGAGCCGGCGATCAGACAGGTCCATGCAAAACTTCAACCTGAGTGGAAGAAGGCCACCGAACTGGCGCTTAAAATAATTCTTGCGCCGGAGGTCGGAAATCTGCCAAAAATAATTGAGGAGCTCGTGGGATACGGTGAAATTGGAACGCGGGTATTAATTGAGATAATACGTTCGACCAGAAAAAATAAAACAGACAGGGACGATCCCCCTTCTTTGTAGAAGCTGTTTCCGAAGTTGTCCCCTCCCTTTGTAAGGGAGGGTTGGGGAGGGTAGATTATGTTAAAAGTCGGATCTACCCCCTCTAACTCCCCCTTACAAAGGGGAGAATAACTTCGGAAACAGCCTCTTGTAAGGAGGGGCATCTGCCCTCCCTTTACAAAGGGGAGGATTTAAGGAGGATTGAGAATGAAAAAGATCGGTCTCACAGGAAACATCGGGACAGGCAAAACGACGGTGGCGTGGATGTTCGAGGAACAGGGTGTCAAGCTCCTCAACGCCGACGAGATATCCCATGAAACAATTGAGCCACGCACCGCAGCATGGAAGCAGCTCTACGAACGTTATGGCAAAAGAATCGTCCTGAGTGACGGCGTGATTGACCGCAGGGCGCTCGCCGGCATCATCTTCAGCGATGATTTGGAGCGGAGATTCGTCGAATCGGTCATTCATCCACGGGTCCATGAAGAGCTCACGAAGAGGCTTGCCGACTCAAAGCGAAACGGAACACCGCTAATTCTGGTGGAAGTCCCGCTCCTTTTTGAAACACGATGGGACAAAGAGATGGATTCGATTATTGTCGTAAGCTGCGAACTTGAAAAGCAGATTGGGCGATGTCAGGAGAAGTTCGGCTGGACGCGCGAAGAGGTCTTGAAGCGCATCAAGGCGCAAAGACCTATTGAGGAAAAAATTGCCAAGGCCGATTTTGTCATTGATAACGGCGGCTCAAAAGAGGCAACACTCAAACAGGTCAGGCGAATCTATTCGTCATTGATGAAAGGCGAGCTGCATCCCAAGACATAAATCCCAAAACCCAATGGCCCAATGCCCAAAACATTATTGGGTATTGGGTTATTGGGATTTATTCGTTATCAATCGGTCCTTTATAGTCCAGCGCCTCTTTGCGCGAGAGCCTGATTTTGCCGTTCTCCCTGTCAATTTCGATACATTTGACGATGATCATATCGCCCACTTTCACGACATCAGTGACCTGATTGACCCTGCTTTTCTCCAGCTGCGATATATGGACAAGTCCGTCGATCTTCGGAAAAATTTCCACAAATGCGCCAAAGTCGGTGGTGCGCACGACTTTCCCGCGGTAATATTTTCCGACCTCCGGCTCCGCCGTGTAGGCCTTGATCAGTTTGATCGCCTTTTCGCCGGATGCCTGATCCATTGCGCCGACCACGACTGTGCCGTCATCCTCAATGTCAACGGTCGCTTTTGTTTCCTCGATGATTTTGCGGACATTCTTGCCGCCCGGCCCGATCAGATCGCCAATCCTGTCGATCGGAATCTTAAGGACAGTGAGTTTCGGCGCAAATGGCGAAAGCGTAGGTCTGGGTTTTGCAATCGCCTGATCCATTTTATCAAGGATAAACATGCGTCCGTTCCGCGCCTGATGGAGGGCCTTGGCCAAGAGCTCTTCAGTGATGCCGGCAATTTTAATATCCATCTGCATCGCCGTGATGCCCTTGCGCGTACCTGCAACTTTAAAATCCATATCGCCAAGGTGATCTTCATCGCCAAGTATGTCGGACAAAATGACCGTGCGCTCCCCTTCCTTGATGAGCCCCATCGCAATACCGGCCACATGTTCCCTGATAGGCACGCCGGCATCCATGAGTGAGAGCGATGCCCCGCACACGCTTGCCATTGACGATGATCCGTTTGACTCCAGAATCTCGGATACAAGCCTTATGGTGTACGGAAAATCATCTTCCTTCGGCAACAGGCGTTTCAGCGCCCTCTCTGCAAGCGCGCCGTGACCCACTTCACGCCTGCCGGGACTTCGGAGGAACTTCACTTCGCCCACAGAAAACGGTGGGAAGTTATAATGAAGCATAAATCTCTTGTAGTATTCGCCGCTGATGTCATCGATCCGCTGTTGATCTTCTTTGGTGCCAAGTGTGGAGACTGCCAACGCCTGAGTCTCACCGCGCGTGAAAAGAGCGGAGCCGTGCGTGCGCGGAAGCAAGCTGATTTCGCAGGTGATCGGCCGAATATCGGTCGTGCTTCTTCCGTCTATCCGCCGCTCGCCTTCCAGAATCATTTTCCTGACGAGGTGATAGCGCTCATCTTCGATAATAGCGTCAACCTTCTTCGCCAATCCTGTTTCATCCCCCTCTGGAACAACCGCCGCAACGATCTCGTTCTTGAGGGCATCAATGGCGGCGTAACGTTCCTGCTTCGTGGGTATCGCAACCACCTGACGGAGCCTCTCACCCATCACATTTAGCACCTTCTGCTTGAGTTCGGGATCATGTGTGTGCGGCGCGATCTCGATTTTTTTCTTGCCGAACTGTCTTGCAATCTCTTCCTGAATGGCGATCGCCGGCTGCATCTCCCGATGCGCAAAATTAATCGCCGCAATCATATCCTCTTCGGATACCTCTGCCGCTCCGCCTTCCATCATGACGACGGCTTCTTTTGAACCGGCGACAATAATGTCGAGGTCGGATGCTTCGATCTGCTCGGCTGTCGGATTGAGGATCAACTGGCCGTTTACCCTTCCCACCCTGACACCAACGATGGGTCCCAAAAATGGGGCCTCCGATAAACAAAGTGCGGCAGACGCGCCTGTTATGGCGAGGATATCTGATTCGTTTTCATTATCGGCAGAGAGGACTGTCGCGATGACCTGCGTTTCATAATAATAACCCTCTGGAAAGAGCGGTCTTATGGGCCGGTCAATGAAGCGCGATGTGAGAGTTTCAAGTTCCGACGGGCGCCCTTCCCGCTTGAAAAATCCGCCAGGGATCTTGCCTGCGGCAAAGGTCTTTTCGATATAGTCACAGGAGAGCGGGAGAAAATCAGCGTCCTTCTTCGGCTCTTTCGAGACGACGGCCGTGACGAGTACAATCGTATCGCCTAATCGGACGGTGACTGAACCTCCTGCCTGCTTGGCCAGTTTTCCGGTCTCAATGATAAGATTCTTACCACCAAGTGTTGTTTCGAATTTATGCATGATAAGTCTCCTTAAAATTACAGGTTGAAAAACTATAAAATTTTATTCTTCGAGCTTGTCGAGAAGATAAAATTCATCATGCTTCTCGACTCGCTAATGCTCGCTCGAAGGATAAACTATTTTGGGAAGGATGCCAAAGAGGGGTCTTCTGATAACTTATAATGATGCGCGAGTTGTCCGCGCGGCCTTATAAATTATCAGTCCCTTTGCCTTCCCCTTATTTTCTCAAACCAAGTGTATCAATCAGGCGTTTGTAGCGATCCGCATCATGATGCCTGAGATAAGCCAAAAGTTTGCGGCGCTGGCCGACCATCTTGAGCAATCCGCGGCGGCTTGAATGATCTTTCACATGAACAGCAAAGTGCTGTTTTAAAAGATCGATCCGTTCCGTCAGCAATGCAATCTGCACCTCACAGGAGCCGTTGTCGCCGGTATGCGTCCGGAATTTATTGATGATATCAGTTTTCCTTTCAACTTCTAATGACATAGCAGAACCGGCACTAACACGACTTTGAAGCAGATGTCAACAGAACAAAAAACAGTGTGATAGCCGAAACAAAAAACAGCCCGGTAAATGAGAAAATATGCAATAAAACGGCTTGCATAAATGCAAGCCGTTTCGGACCCCTTTGTTTAATATAATGTCATCACCATGCCAACAGGTCTACCGTAAAGCCGGCGAAAAGTCCCAATGAATAGGTAAAAGCAGACTGGTTGGAGCGCGTCTTACCAAACACGCCCTGTCCGACTATCTGCTGATCTTCCGTGATGCCGAGATTTTCAAGCCGCTCCAAGGTATTGGCCACAGGTTTATCACTTAGCTTTCCATAGCCCACGGTTGCGAATGCACCGGCAACAAGATTCAGGCCAAGCGTCTTGCCGCCTCCCAATCGAAAACGTTTCATGGTAAAGACGAGTTCCGGTGCTGCTCCCACTTCGCCGCCCTGAAACGATATGGTGGGTGTAACATTGATCAACGGATACACGCCGTTTGCATCTTGCTCGCCCCATACGAACGGAATACCGGGCAGATTGGACTTGGCGCCATTGATTCGCAGGTATCCGGCTCTGAAGGGAACCTTGAGCATCACACTTTTCCCAAACTCGGCGGCAAAGCCGACACGCAGGCCAAAACCCAAAAGATGCTGTGCGGCATCGGCATAACCGCCCAATAAAAATCTGGTTGCCTGCGAATTTCTCCCGCCCGCAGGGATTTTGCTTTTATTTTTTTTAAACGGTTTGCTCAGAAAATCGATATTTAAGGTCCCGCCGTGTTGTGCCAGATTTATCGCGGCGCCGCTTAAGCTGTTGATGGATCGGGTAACACCGACGATTTCGATATCCAGCAGTGGTTTGTGCCTGCGATATTCGACATAGAGTGTGTCAATCGTGTTGTTGCACTGATTTTTGATTTCATTTTCCTTCGCCTTGCTGCATGTCTTTTCAACAGGGCGGATGAGCTTGATGCCAAAGGCCTCAATCGGCGCATCAAGATTCGGACCTATGGGTTGATCGTCGACCAGAAAGGCGTGTGACGGATTCCTTATGTTTCTAGCCTGATTGGTGTCGATTAGGTATTTGATGAGCCTTGTGTGCAGCTTCTTGAATTTCGTGCTATCGACGATGACCTTTTCACGAGTATCAGGAAACCTCATCAGATTGAAGTAGCACCATAATACCGCTTTTTCATCGACCAGCCTTAGGACCCCATGCTGATTTTCCTCATTCGGCAGGCCGTTGAGCTCAGATACGATGGCATGTCTGACCTCTTCGGGTCCTTCGGAGATCATTTCTTCCAAAAGCTGAAGGTGAAAATCAGTAATGGATAGATCAGACTGATTTGGAAGCGGGTATGAGACGGCCATGTGCTTGACGACCCATTTTGAGGTCTCCACTCTTTTCTGAGTGTCATCCCCGTAATATTTCTTGAATGTCATCTGAACGGCCTCAAAATACCGCTGTCCTTGCGCCCCTTCCTCACCCGGTATCCTGCCCTCGGTATTCGCCATCACCATTATCGCCTTCCAGAGCGGAACGATTTTTTTGTTCTTGAACCAGAATTTGACCGTTTCATCAATGAGTTCCCCCATCTTTTTCTGCTCAACCGATGCATACTTGCTGATGGTTTCGAGAGAATAATCGGCAATTGCCGGATCTTTTCCGATCTTACTCTCCTTGGCCGCATGATCGATGAATGTCGAAACATAGGACTGCATCATGGCATGCCCATCGTCGTTGAGATCCTTTACTGTTTGCATACCTAGGGAGAATAATGCCGGATTGTCGCTCTCCTTCGTTTTATCGAAGATCTTGAGGATCTCTTTTTTCTGTGTTGCATCGCTCTCTTTTGCGTTGTGGAACTGAACAAGCTCTTTTAACCTCTCGAGTTTAAATTCGGAAGAGGTCCCGGTTGTATTGAGCATGAGTATAATGTTGTTGGCGTATTTCTCTGCCGATTCCGGTTCGCACTTAAGCCTTTCAACCGACAATTTAAAGATGATTTCATGCAGGTTTGCCCCACTCACCCGCAGGCCCGGAACCAGCGATTCCATCTTTTTCGTGTCCTCTTCCGTGAAGTTTCCGCTCACCAACTTTACGATCAATTCATAAATCTCTTTGTCCTCCAATTTTATGTCACAAGTGGTTATTTGTTTCTTTGGTGGAGGTGGTGGAGGTGTGTCGGCCTGCTTTGTTTCTTCCGCCTTCTTTTTCGGCTTTCTCTTTTTTTGTGCGAACATCAGGCAATTCCCGTTGGTGTCGCTTACGCAATAGGAGTCCTTCGGTGAAGAAGCGGCGCCCTGTTTGAAATTCATCTGTTTGACGGAGCCTGATACAAGGCCCTGATTTATTCCAGGCTGATATTCATTTGCGTTAACGTTTCCGACAACCTTTGGTGGCATACCATACCTCCCTCCCCCCTATTTAAGTCAGACCAAATGCATTAATTCTGCTCGCAGTTCACCGAGATCGATGAATACTTATTGGCCGGATCAATCGTGCTTGGCCAAGTAGTGTCCGAAACAGTCACTGCTCCCATGAAATTCTCGCATACCGAGCTCATATAACAATTTCCGCCGACAACGAGAGGTACATCCATAGACACATAAAATTCATTTGATGTGTCAGATGCTATTGGTTCGGGAAGATCTACCGCCGATGTCCATGTTACAGGGAGCACAGCCCTTGACGATAAAATGGTTGGCTCTACACCATTTGACAAATAACTCATAAGTTTGAATGTGGCCTCAGTGCCGGTCAACCTTTGAAACTCGGCCTTGTATGTACCTGTCAGATCCATTGCAAATGAGGCTACAGACTGGCCGGCGTGCGGCCACGTGAATGCCTTCTCGTTTCTCCTTGCGTTTTCAAGCACAGCATCCGTTCCCGAGGCCCCGGTGAACTGCACGTCTCCAGACCAGCTGCCTATTACGTTTACCGCCACCGGATTCTTCGTTGTCAAATACATGCCATATTTAACGCCGTATTTGTCTTCCGTCGTTAAAAGACATTCATAGCTGCTCTGCTGAACGGAGGCATCCTGCCCGGCCCCCGCATCGTTTTGTTGAGATGCGTCGCTGATTGCACCGTCGCCTTGCGCCGCATCCTCTTGAACTGCGGCGTCATCCTGCGCCGCCGCATCTTCCTGTACTCCGCCGTCGTATTGCGCAGCATCCTCCTCTACCAATACGTCGGTCCCGGCATCGTTTGGCTCTTCGGTGCCATCGACGCCGCCATCCGTACCTTCAACGGCGTCACCCGTTGAATCCTTGCCGCCGTCTTTGTGCCCCGGCAAAGGTTGCGGATTGCTGTCATCGCTACTGCATGCCGCAAAAACTATTCCTGCGATTAAAACGATGATTGGTCCTATCATAATTCATTCTCCTTTCTTAATATTTAATATTCTATAGTCCCTATATCAGGCAAATTGTCGCGCGTCTTTCCATTGATATCCGCCACCGGGCTTCGTCCTATCTCTCCAAGGTCCTTTGCAAGGTTGACGTAGTTTGAAAGTAAGCTTCCATTATCAAAATCAAAATAGTCGGGGTTCATTTTTGCATCGATGACATTTCGATTATGAATCACCTCGCCGCTGACACACTCAGGGAGCAGAGGGTTGGTGTCGCACTCGTTGGCCATCGAGATGTCCTGACTTTCACCTGTGTCGTAATAGTAGATCAGATCGACGTCCCTGTTAGCGAACTTTGAATTGAACAGATTTGTTTCTATTTCCTTTGCGCAATTGTTAGCCTCACAAAGCTTCTTCAGTGCGTATACGGAATTATTTATATCGGCCCCATAAATCAGAAAGATATTACCCGTTGTCAGCAACTTATTAGCCGCTTGATCTGAATAGATGCCGTGCAGTTCACCCTTATTGCCCGTCAAGAGCATGGTGTTATAGAAGATCGACGGATTTGTGGTGGCCGCAAACTTCATGAGGTATATCCCGGTCTTGGCAGCTGTATCATCTATCGCGGCGGCTTGCATGAGAATGCTGTTGTTAACGGCCGTGAAATCAATTGGCCTCAAAAGAGGTGTCACATCGACGCCTCGGATGTCAACAGCCGCGCCTGATAAAGGCATGAACGAAAGCGTGTTGCGCTCGATGTCGAAAGTCGCAAGTTCCTGCGGACAGATGATTTTTATACCTGTCTGCTTTGTTGCCGCCTCATCCAGTTGAATCTTATTATATTCAACGTCCGCCTGCATGCTGACGTTATCACAATGAAGGGATATGCCGGTTAAATTTAGCGCTCCATGAACATAGACGCTGTTCTCGTAAAATCTGACATTTGGCGCATCGCCGACGACGATTCCCGTGAAGACAACATTGTTTTTGAGCGGATTGCCATCACCTTCAATTTGCGAACGATAAACAGTGACATGATCGCTACCAACCGCATTGATCGCCTTAATGTATCTTTCTGTCCCTGAAGAGTTGATCTTAAAGTTATTGGATAGATCGGTTTGCGTCCCCAAATTTATAGTATCGCTGTCTGAAACTGAAACGCCGACATAATCCTCACATATGCCGCTGTTTGAAAAGTTGTTTGAATGAACGACCACATGGTCGCTTCCTTCAATTATCATATCGCTGCATTTTGCGCCCGCGGCGCCCGGCGTTGAAAATGAATTTTTCGCGATCAAAACTATACTCGAATTCTCTATTACAATGCCATTTGATTCGACCACGGTTTCAGCGCCGACGATTTTAAAACCGGAAAGACTGGCGGTGTTGACGCCCTCTGCCGACACTGCCTGCGCACTGTTCGCCGGAGCTGTAATCACGGTCTTATCGCTGCCGTCTGCGTCCATATTGACGGTCCCATCATCATCCCAGGAAATCACATTTCCTATTACCTCGACACCGCTTGCGAGTTTTACTTCTTCTTCGTAGGCGCCCTGCATCACGTAAACGGTTCCAAACCCTTTATCTGCGGCTATCTCTATGCCTTTATTGATTGTTGCAACCGGCATCCAAGGCGAGCCGTCGTTTGGCGGATTATCGCTTCCTAAAGTTTTAGAAACATAGACGGCCGATGCATTCGGCGGCACAACTACGATATCAACGGTGGCGGGTACGCTTGATGCTCCGTTACTGTCAGTTACAATAAGTTGGAACGTAAGTGTTGCACCAATTTTTGGAACAATAAACGATGCCTCAACCTGATCCGTTCCGGTGATATCGACCTGAGGTCCCGCAATCTGACTCCATTGATATGAAATGGTGTCGCCATCAGGATCGTATGAATTGCTGCCGTTGAGATAGAGTGGATAACCTCCAACAATATTTACTGGATGAGTTTCTATGACCGCAACAGGTGGTTGATTTGTATTGCCGGGGTTTGTAGAAGGATTTGTCTGACCTGATTCATCTCCGAACTTTTCTTGCCCGCCACCGCATGAAACCGCAGACAAGGCGAGAAAACAAAAAACGACAATGAAAACAAGTCTCATGTGTCCCTGTAATTTTGCTATCATATATATCCTTCCTTATTTATAGTAGTTTGGCTTGTCATCACTCTTTTCGTCTCCCCTCAAAAAAAGTTGCTAAAAAAATGCTGAAAAAAGCACTTGAGCGTATAAGTGCGTAAGTAGCTAAGATTGTTAGCTATTTTCAAAGGCAAGGGTGAGAGGTGCCTTTATATGCTTTTCTTTGAGACTTAGCGTTGAAATGAAATTTATCAAATCTTAACGGGATGAATTATTTCAAGTCTCGTCTCTGGCAAGAGAGACTTAAACTCTTCAAGGGAAATTGTGTCAGCAATACTGTATGGCCCGCTCTGAAGGCGCCTGATGTTGGCGGCATGGCCATGACAACCGAGGGTTTCGCCGATATCCCTGCATAGGGCTCTGACGTAAGTTCCGGTGCTGCAGCGAAGATGCATGCGGATTCGTAAAATACACCTACCGATGACATCGAATCCCCCCACCCCCCCTTTGGAAAAGGGGGGTGAGGGGGGATTGGAACAAATGGAAAGTGCATAAATTTGTACAACTCTCGGCTTTCCAACGATTGGCTTACCTTTACGCGCCATCATATACATCGGTTTACCGCCCACTTTAATCGCCGAATAAGCCGGCGGAACTTGGAGGATCTCACCAATAAATTTTTCGATGACGCCCATTATTTTTTTTTCCGCATCCGGCAAAACCTTAGCCTCATGAATGATCCGTCCCTGATCATCATCGGTATCTGTGGCTTGGCCCAGGATTAAATCAAACTCGTAGACCTTTTCCCCGCCGGATAGCTGGTTTGCAAATTTTGTTGCACGATTTATTACAAGTGGCAAGACGCCTGATGCAGCAGGATCAAGAGTTCCAAGGTGGCCTACTTTTTTAGCGCCGAGAATCTTTTTCACCTCTTGAACAACATCGTGTGAGGTAGGTCCGGCTGGTTTGTCGATGATGAGGATGCCGTCCATATTGTAGAACAAATCCGAAATTCGAATATCGAAATCCTAAACAAATCCAAAACGTTTTGGTCATTTGAATTTTGAACATTAGAATTTGTTTAGAATTTAGAATTTCGTGCTTTGAATTTTGCTGATTTTCAGATCTTTTTCTCTTTTAAAAGTTGAAAGACAATCGCATATATCTTTTGTTTGGCCTCTTCTAATGTTCCTGTAATGGAGCAGCCTGCTGCATGTGAATGGCCGCCGCCATCAAACTGTTTTGCAATGGCCGCGACGTCGATGTCTTCCTTGGATCGAAGGCTTACTTTAATCTTTCCGCTTTGCATCTCACGAAACAGGGCTGAAATCAGAACGGAATCAATAGTGCGCGGAATGCCTGCAAACTCATCCGAGAGATCAATGTTGGCACCTGTCTCCGCAATCATCTTTTGTGTCACATCCATCATGGCAAATTTTCCATCGGCGGAGAGCTTTAGTGAGACTAAAGATTTCGCCAGAAGAAAAAGCCTCGGCGCCGGATAACTCTCTTCCAGATTTTTCGCTACAGTCCATGGATTGGCTCCAAGTGCCACAAGTTCTGCAGCTACGCGTAAAACCTTCTCTGTCGTATTGGAGTAACGGAAAAAACCCGTGTCCACTACAAGTGTGCAATAAATGCACATAGCTATATCAGCACCGATGGGCACCTTCATCTTTTTTAGGATCCTTAAAACCACGTCTCCGGTCGATGCTGCTGTTTCATCAATACAGCTTATATCCACGGAAGATGCATCTATACGGTGATGATCGATGGCAATCTTAGGAAGTGAAGCCGCCTGTTGTTCGAAGTGATCTCCAGCCCTGTCAGGCGAGGCGCAGTCAGCCAGGATCGCTGCATCAAATTCAAAAGCGGGGATCTCTCTCACAATCCGGCTTGCCCCCGGCAGAAAGGCGAGCGTGTTGGGAACGCCGTCACGGTTAAAAATCACAACCTCTTTTCCCAAGTGCTCAAGTGCATTGCCGAGCGCAAGGGTTGAGCCTATGCCGTCACCATCAGGATTGATGTGCGACGCGATAAGAAATCGTTTGTGCGTCTTCAGAAACTTTTTTACCTGATCGTAAATCGTCATGCGTGTTGATCCTTTTTTGACATGAGGTTTTCCATTTTCTCTTCAAGATCAACCGTCTCATCATAAAAATACTCTATGACGGGCATGTATCTGAGCGTCATCTCATCGGCTATGGCCCTCTTGAAATAGCCGCTTGCGCTTTCAAGCCCCTTATGGGCATTTCGGCGATGCTTATCGTCGCCTACGCGCAGATGATAATAAATACGCACAGTCTGCAAATCCTTTGTCATCTTGACGTGGGTGATCTCAAGACCCTGAAGGCGTGGATCTGAAAGCTTGGTATAACAGACAGTTGCGATTATGTGATGGATCTCATCGGCAATCCGCTGTGCACGATCGTATGGAAGATTTTTTGGCATAAATGATCTTGCTCCACATTAACAATTAATAATCTCGGTTGTGCGATCGATTATATGAGCCGCCCCATGCGACTCAACAAACCCCACCGCTTTATCGACAATACTTTCTATGAGCCTCCTATCATTGCCTACAACCGCGAACCCCATTCCCGCACGCTGCCATAGATCCAAATCATCCACTTCAGCGAGTGTAATCTTGAAATGGGCAAAGAACCTATCCTTGATCCTCCTCAAAACGCTTCTTTTATCCTTCAAAGACTGGCACCCGGGCAGGAAAAGGGCAAGTTTGCAGATACCAACGACCATATATTTGATGAAAGCGTAAAATTTAAAACGAAAAGTTCAAAACGATAACTCAAAACTGAAAACTGAGGAGTTTTGAATTTTGAGCTATGGTTTTGCGTTTTTCGCTTTGAGTATTTCGCTTAAAGTACAGCCGCTCTCTTCTCTATGATATATGCAACAATCTGATCGCCTTGTTTGATGTCGTTGAAATTCTCAAGCGCCATGCCGCACTCGTAGCCCTCGGCGACCTCGCGCACATCATCCTTGAAGCGTTTAAGCGAAGCAAGTTTTCCGTCAAATACAATCGCCTGATCGCGAAGCAGTCTAACATGTGCGCTCCGCAGAACATTGCCGCTTGTAATCATGCATCCGGCTATTGTTCCGACCTTTGATATGTGGAAGACATCCCTCACCTCGGCCCTGCCGATGATTTTCTCAATCAGTTCTGGTGCCAGCAGGCCTTCCATCGCCTTGCGCACATCGCCCACCAAATCATAAATAATCCTGTAAGTCCTAATGCCTATACCCTCAAGCTCCGCGGTCTGCTGCGCAATCTGATCTGGCAGGACGTTAAATCCGATAATGACGGCCTCCGATGCCTTTGCCAGAATCACATCGCTTTCAGTCACCGCGCCCACCCCCTTATGAATGATTCTCAGTTCAACCTGATCGGTAGAAAGTTTTACCAGCGCATCCGATATCGCTTCGACGGAACCCTGCACATCACACTTCAGAATAATGGGGAGTTCCTTAAGCTCTCCTGCTGCAACGCGCGACTGCAAATCTTCGAGCGATAGACGAACTCCCTTTCGGAGTGTCGACTCGCGCATTTTCTGATGCCTAAGCTCCGCTACAAGCTTGGCCGACTGCTCGTTTTCCACTCCGACGAAGAGATCGCCAGCATCAGGAACGCCGGTCAGGCCGACCACCTCAACCGGTTTTGAGGGCAGAGCCTCAGAACAAGGATGGCCGCTTGCATCAAACATCGCGCGCACCTTTCCGCTGTGAACGCCGCAGACAACATTGCCGCCTACCTTGAGTTTGCCTTCCTGAACAAGAATGGTGGCAACCGGACCGCGCGATTTGTCCAGCCTCGCTTCCACCACAATCCCCTTGGGCCGCAGTGTCGGATCGGCCTTCAACTCCATCATTTCAGCCTGCAAGAGGATCATTTCCAGCAGTTTATCGATGCCCTCTTTATTCCGTGCCGAAGTCAAAACACAGATGGTTTCTCCGCCCCACTCTTCTGGAATCAGGCCGTGTTCACTTAAGGCTTTCTTGACCACATCCGGCCGTGCGCCGGGCAGATCTATTTTATTGATCGCTACAATGATGGGGACATCCGCCGCCTTCGCATGATCGATTGCCTCAACCGTCTGCGGCATCACACCATCATCGGCGGCGACAACAAGAACGACAAGATCAGTGGCCTGTGCACCACGCGCGCGCATGTGTGTGAATGCCTCATGCCCGGGCGTATCAAGGAAGGTAATTGTACCCCTCTCCAACTTCACTTCGTAGGCACCAATATGTTGCGTGATGCCGCCAGCCTCCTGATCGACAACTTTTGTCTTACGGATGGCGTCCAAAATTGATGTCTTTCCGTGGTCCACGTGTCCCATCACCGTCACCACAGGCGCCCGCGGCGCGAGATTTTCAACAGAAACATGCGCATCCGGGACGGCCAAAACTTCTTCCTCTTTGAATGCCGTTTTCTCAACGGTGTAGCCGTAGTCTGTGGCCAAAAGGGTCGCAGTATCGACATCAATCTGCTGATTTGCGGCAACCATCATTCCCAGCCCTATAAGTTTTTTTATCAAATCTGCAGATTTGATCCCCATGGTTTGCGAAAGGCCGGCCACTGTAATGCCTTCCTCAATTCGAATGACCTTTTTGATCGCTTTCGGGGTGGTAATGGCGGTCTTTTTGAATTCACGACGGATTGCCTTCCTGCGTCTTGCGGACGGAACAGGTTCGAAGACACGCTCTTCGGCAACTGGGGCAGGAGCAACCGGCTTTTCCACGACGGGCTCCTCAAGCACCAAGTCGGCATAATGTCTCAGGCCGCCGGCGCGCTGAATCGATTCCATCTCAAGTTCTTCGCGGCTCTTTTTGCGTTTGGGTCCGCGCTTGAGCCTTTCTTTCCAGCCTTCGCGAACTTCCGGCACGACATCGCCGATAAAGCCTACAACGCCGATTTGTGGACCTGTTTCAACCTTTGGTTTTTCAGGTGCCACCGGTTGTGCCACAGTCTTTGCGGCAGCCTCCGCCGGGATATGCTCAGCCGCTTGCGCTGTGGCAGGCGCCTGCGTCGTTTCAAGACCACCAGGTGCCGGCGGTGCACCGACTTCTTCCACCTTCTGGGGAACCTCTTCCGGCAGCGGCTCTACTGCCTTGGTCCGGCGCCGGATGATAGACGGCTTAATCCGCTTCTCGACCACTTCTTTTGAACCAATCATTTTTTCCTTCGATTCTTCAACCATAATAAAAGCAAATCCGAAATTCGAATATCGAAATCCGAAACAAATTCAAATTACCAAAATTCAAATATTCCAAACGCCGATGTTTTGGACATTGGGATTTGGGTCATTGGGATTTGTTTAGAATTTCGAATTTCGTGCTTCGAATTTTTCCTCTTATTCTTCGTCTCCCTCGCGCCCCTGAAGGACAGCCGCTTCTTTGAGCGTTTCCTTTGCCACTTCTGCGGATTCGGGGCTCTCTGGTATAGTCACTTCTTCTGCTGACGCCTTTTGAGCCGCCTCTTCTTCCTTGCGCTTGGCCTCTTCCTGACGCTTGATCTCTTCCTCTTCTTGTATCATCAGCGCGATAATCGCCTCCGTTGATGTGCCATCAGCAAAGGCCTTCACGGCAATCTCATGTAACTGACGCAGACGCTCTTCACCGATCCCCGGCACCTGCGTGAAATCCTCGAGATCCGCCTTGGCAATATCCTCTATGCTGCGATATGTGTGAGAATAGAAAATGATTGCGCTGCTCTCGTCGATTCCTAAAATTCTTGAAAGTGCTCCGCGGGCCCGTCCTGCAATCTCTTCTATTTTGGACTCGCTATAAACGTCGATGTTCCATCCGGTCAGCTGGGCCGCGAGGCGCACGTTCTGACCGCGCCTGCCAATCGCGAGTGAGAGCTGATCATCCGGAACGATCACCTCCATCGCGTGCTCACGCTCACGGATGATTACCTTAACTACTTCAGCAGGCGCAATTGCATTGCAGACAAAACGAGCCGGATCAGGATCCCACATGACGATATCTATTTTCTCGCCTTTGAGTTCACCGACGACGCTTTGAACACGCGATCCCTTCATGCCGACGCAGGCGCCTACCGGATCGACATCAGAGTCCTTGGAATAAACGGCGATCTTCGACCGCAACCCGGGTTCGCGGGCGACGTTTTTGATCTCCACGATCCCTTCGGCGATCTCAGGCACCTCCATCGAAAACAGCTGTATCACCAGTGACGGATGTTTTCTGGACAACACAATGGCAGGACCTCTCCCATTTTTGTCGAGATTAAGAAAAAGGCCCTGAATGCGCTCACCTGCTTTGTAACTCTCGCTTTGCACCTGTTCCTGTTTGGGCACAACCGCTTCCGTGCGTCCCAGGTCAACTACCATTTCGCCTTTTTCGAAGCGCCTCACGATGCCGGTGATGATCTCGCCGACACGATCCTTATACTCTTCAAAGATAATGTTGCGCTCCGCCTCGCGCACCTTCTGGATGATGACCTGTTTTGCAGTTTGGGCAGCGATTCGCCCGAAGACTGAGGGATCCATCTTGACTCCAAGCACGTCTCCAAGTGCCACATCCGGATCAAGCTTTTTGGCATCGGCAAGGTTCATCTCGAGGTTTGGATTTTCAACATTCTCGACGATCGTTTTAAATTGGAAGAGCTCAATCTCGCCGATCTCCGCGTTGTAGTGCGATTCTAATTCACCCAAATGACCCCACTTTTTCCGTGCGGCCGTCAGAAAAGCTGCTTCGATCGCCTCGATTAACGCTTCCTTGGGGATACCCTTATCCCTGCTCACCTGTTCCAACACCCGGTTCATCTCTTGAAACATTCCAGCCATGCTACCTCCACTGCTTAACTCCCCCTCCTTTGTAAGGAGGGGTTAGGGGAGGTAGACCGGATCTACCCCACCTATCCTCCCCTTACAAAGGGGAGGTCATTTTTAATTACGTTTTTTCAATTCGCCAATCTCCGGAACCAGCCGTGCCTTTAAAATCTGATCAAGCGGGATTTGAAATCTCATCCCGTCAATAATCATTTGCAGCTGACCATCATGAACTGTTTCAAGCACCCCTTTATAGTTGCTGCGACCTTCGATTGGTTCTCTCGTCTTGAGCCTAATCACTTCGCCAATGTGTTTTTCAAAATCATTCTGTGATTTTAAGGGCCGGTCAAGGCCGGGTGAACTCACCTCCAAAGTGTAGCTCGCCCCCACAATACCTTCAGCCTCGATCACATCTTCAACAGCATGAGACGCGTATTCACAATCATCTATCGTAACAACGCCATTTTCCTTATCAATATAAAGGCGAAGGATTAAACGCCCATGTTCTACTACAAATTCAAGATCGACCAGCCGAAATCCCAGATTTTCAAGGATTGGTGCCGCTGCTTCTTCCACTTTTTTTAAAACCGCTTCGTCCATAGTTTTTTAAATCACCGCAGAGACGCAGAATAAAAAACAAATTCTAAATCCGAATATCTAAATTCGAAACAAATTCCAATTTTCAAAATTCAAAACACGGCTGTTTGGAAAATTTGAATTTCTGTCATTTGAATTTGTTTAGGATTTCGAATTTCGTGCTTCGAATTTTCTGCTCCTTGTTTCTATGGCTGACTTTTCTTCAAACAAAAAATGGGCCTTAAGGCCCATGTCATATCATGCGACATGCTGAAGCGGTGTATATACACGAAACCAAAACCGCTGCAAGAACTTTATATTAGAAAAATCCCCCCACCCCTCATTGAATTGGGGGTGAGGGATTTTTGCGGGCTTGGCTATCTTTTCCTATGTACATTTCTCAGCACATGCTTCTGATGCATGGTGAACATGCGGTTCGACTGACGAATCTTGTCCAGATGCTGCTCCACCATGACATCCGCCGCGCGTGCGGTCGTCACACCCATTTCATCTGCGATCTTCAAGACGCGGGCTACATTATGATAAATATTCTGGACCATTCGCTCACACCGCTCCCTGCTGTAACCCTCAAGCTCCAAGAAAACATTCATGAGTCCGCCGGCATTGATGACATAATCCGGGGCGTAACAAATGCCCCGCTTCTTTAGCATATCGGCATGCTCTATACGTTCAAGCTGGTTGTTCGCACCTCCGGCGACGATCTTGCATTTCAAAAGCTCTACCGTCCGGTCGTTGATTATGCCGCCCAGGGCGCACGGCGAAAAAACATCGCATTTCACCTTATATATATCATCCGGCGTAACTGACTCAAAGGAGACTTCCTGCTTCAAGGCATTGATTCGATCAGCATCAATGTCGCAGGCAACAACACGGGCGCCATTTTTTACCAGATGTCTGACAAGCGCCGCACCGACGGAGCCCACACCCTGAACCGCAAAGGTGCGACCTTTAAAAGATGAATCACTGTAAACCTTCTCAAGACATGCCTTGATTCCGTAAAAAGTGCCAAGTGCAGTAAATGGAGAAGGATCGCCGGAGCCGCCGTGACAGGGATCGGTCCCCACTACGAAGTCGGTTTCCAAAAGCGCGCATTCCATATCGAAGACGTTTGTCCCAACGTCTTCTGCTGTGATGTATCGGCCATCAAGCGAATTGATAAAGCGGCCATAGGCACGAAAGAGGGCCTGACTCTTGTCCTTCTTCGGATCTCCGATGATAACCGCCTTACCTCCGCCCAGCGGAAGACCTGCAGCCGCCGCCTTGTATGTCATGCCGCGCGAAAGACGCAGAACATCCCTCAACGCCTCCATTTCTGAAGCATAGGGCCACATGCGCGTGCCACCCAAGGATGGTCCAAGAGTTGTGTCGTGGATCGCAATGATCGCCTTCAAGTCCACATCTTTTGCCTGACAAAAGATCACCTGCTCATGATTGAATTCCTGCATGTTTGCGAGGACGCCTGTTTCCATAGTTACCTCCATTTTTTTCGCGAGATCGTGAGATTGCGAGATCGTGATATCGCATCAAATTTTTGAAGCGATCTTACTATCTCACGATATTACGATCTCACGATTTTGCCACGGCTTCTTGCTACCGAAATAAAGATTTGTCAATGAAATGAAGCCTAGAGTATGCCCGGTGTCGGTATATCGATTACACTGAAATCGGCGGCGTTGTTGTTTGTATCGATGGCGTTTGTTCGTGAAATGCTCTTTCCCGCCGGCGCATCCGGCCCGGTGTTTCCCTCATAACATGCAAGGCCGCTTTGCGCCTTCTGCGGAAGAGGCGTCCCGTATCCCACCGCATCAAGAAGCGCGCTATGATCGTCGACTAGTTGAACACAGTCCGGTCCATTCTGTGGATCGAAGTTGTCCAGAAAATCTGCATTCGGTATATGCGTCTGTGTTGGCGCACTTGTCCTGCTGTCGGCGATCAAAAATATGCCGTCATCCGGAATAATCGAACCTTGTGGTATTTCGATTGTCTCTGTGGCAGACCCATCTGCTCCGTTGATAAATATGATTTTGTATCCGCCGATATCTGCTTTGGCATTTCCCACCAATTCCACAAAGAGATTGCCGTCGGTTTCGTCCCCGGATGCATCATAGAGGAATTCGTTGATAACAAGAACGCTGGGCCTTTGCGGTTCCGGCAACTCACTGCCGCCATTACCCGGACTTTGGCCTCCGCCGTTATCACCGGTTGCATCTCCACCCGATGCTCCATCGTCACCCGAACTATTCCCGGAAAAATTCTCGCTCTCCATCACAGAAAACCTGCTCCAAAACGGAGTTGGTTCTTCGCCCGGTTTTTGGTTGAGAGGAAGGCCTATCGTCGTTTTGACATGCGTCGTGATAATAACCGCATAGGTTTCTCCCTCTTCAAGCGTTGAGTCAGACTCGAAAGATGCCTCACGCCAGTCATCCGACAATTTATAAGTTCCTGTCACCGATAATGATTGGCCGCTTAAGATATCGGAGGCCAGATCATCAAGTTTTTCCCAATTTCCTGAAAGTTTCACTACCGCAAATGATTGCGGCCCGATGGATGTAGGATCTACGGGCACGGAGAATGTCGCCGTTACAACCGTCTTTGAGGGCACCACCAAGCCATCGGCCGGTTTTATTGCGATAACCCTTGGTTGATGGGAGATCAGCGAATCAAAGCTTGAGAGATCCGGTCCGCAGGCGAATAGAACGCATGAACACCAAAATAATACTGCAGTGACAAGGAGTTTATGGACGATTCTTTTTCTCAAGTATTTCTTCATGATTTGGAACCTCTGAAAAACTGCTTTTTATTCTTCGAGCGACCCCGAGCTTGTCGAGGGGGAGTCGAGAAGTAAGGGAGATTTTATCTTCTCGACAGGCTCGAAGAATAAAATCTAGCACTTTTTCAGAGGATTCAATTTCATTTTTCTTCGCACATTTGCGCCTCTGTGGTTCAATCTAGCAATTCGTGTGCCACCTTAAATTTTCAGATAATGCGCATTTTAATCAAACAACCTTAAACAATCGTCCAATTTTTGGACAGGCTGATCGAAAATCGGACAATTCCTCCCTTAGTCATTGCGATGAACCTCATGCGATAAAACTACGGGCCGGGCTACGAAGTAAACTCATGAAATCAAAGTGTTACATGAGATTGATTCGCCCTTCATGCCCGCAATGACGTCCCGTTTTAATTTCTCAAATACCACTTGGCATATCATTGCATATGTCAAAGTTCATGAAGCGACATCTTGCCATAGTTTTCATTTTTTTATTGAGTGTCGCCTGTACATCCCTTACCTCTCTTAATCAGTTGCGCTACATTAACGGTGCAAGTCCCGCCGCCGATGGCAGCATTGGTGCGGCACTAAGACTTTTCTTTCTAAATGTGGGTCAGGGAGATTCGACACTGATTGTTGCCTCGCCCTACGAAACGATGCTCATCGATGCAGGCCCATCTCAGGCCGGCCATGATATTGTCCTTCCATTTCTCAGGGAACAAGGAATTAAAAAGCTCAAATACATCATAGCAACACACTATCACGATGATCACATCGGCGGGATTGCCGAGGTGATGAAGGGCGAAGATCAGATCCTTGGGACAACAGACGATATGATCCCGACAAACGGCGTTATTGATCGAGGAGGTAAATATGAAGACAGCTCTCCGGCCTTTGAAGAATATGCAAAGACCGCCGGCACACACAGGATTACCGCATATCCCGGCGACATCGTCGCTCTTGGCGAGGCTTCAGTTGAGGTTGTGGCGGCAAATGGTGCGCTCGAAGACGGAACTGAGATCCCCATTGAGCCGTTCGATGAGAACAGCGCAAGTCTCGTGCTCCTCCTGATCCAAGGTGATTTTAAATATCTGCACGCATCAGACATAACCGGCGGCGGCGGTGACCCTCCTTATCAGACAATTGACATTGAAACATCATTGGCGCCGCTTGTCGGCGACATTGATGTACTGCGCGTCGCACATCACGGAAGTCAGACAGGCACAAATGCAAATTTTCTCGATGCTGTTGATCCAGAGGCTGCCATTATTTCAGTCGGCGACGGAAACGATTTCGGCCACCCTCACGGCGAGATTATCGATCGCTTGCTCGAAGATAATGTCGAAATCTACCAAACAGAACAAGGATGGCTGGATGAACGCTTCGATGACGACGTTCATGTGATGAATGGATCAATCACCTTGATGACAGACGGTGACACATGGTCCATCGAATAAAATCGGGGCCAGGCTTGCATATTTGCACGTTGACGCTGAACTTATTGAAATTATTGGTGATATTATATGCCGCGCAGACCACGCATATATGCTCCGGGGTTACTATATCACGTAATAGCTCGGGGTAATCATAAACAGCGGATCTTTTTTGATGAGCAGGATTACCGCACTTATCTTAATCGCATCGTTAATACTTTGGAGAAATACTTTTTTAGACTCTATGCGTATATTTTGATGCCTAACCACATCCACCTCTTGCTGGAAGTACTCAAGACACCTCTTTCGAAAATCATGCAGATTATACAGCAAAGATATACTCAATATTTCAATAAGAAGTATAAGAAAGTCGGACATCTCTTTCAGGGAAGATATAAGGCAATCATCTGCCAAGAAGATGCATATCTTTTGGAATTGGTGCTATATATACATGTAAATTCTGTCCGAGCTGGTTTGGTTGAAGATCCCATTGATTATCCTTGGAGCAGTCACAAAATGTATTTAGATAAAAACTGTGAAAATTGGCTGGATAGAGATGCAGTGCTGATTCAATTTTCGAAACAGATAAAGACGGCTCAGAGATTATATCGTGATTTCGTAATGGCAGCGATTTCCGAAAAACATCGCAGCGACTTATACGAACTTCATGAATCCCAAGTACTAGGTGACGATAATTTTATTGCATCACTTCCCTTAGGAAATGCGTCTGAGAACTTAAACCAACCGATTCATCTTGCTATCGAAACAATCTGCAAAGTTGTGTGTCAAGAAATGGACATATCAGCAGATTCTATTGCCATGAATTGTAGTAGCCATCGTCTAAGTCTTGTTAAGGATTTTATATGTTTGCTTGCCATGGAAAATGGTCATTCCTTAAGTTGCATTTCTGACTTGTTGAAGCGCGACATTACTTCAGTAAGTCATGCATGTTCACGATTAAGAGAGCGAATGCACGAAAAACAAACTCTTGTGGAGATTAAAGAGAAAATCGAAAAACGAATGAATTTCACTAGTGTCCCAAAATCCGACACTTGGTCACAAAAATCCGCATAATACACGGCTAAATTTGTTCAGCTTGCACCTATACCAAAATCGGGGCCAGGCTTGCATATTTGCACTTTGGCATTGAACTTATTGAAATTACAGGGTAAATTGAAATCTGTTGTTGAGTTACACTTTTTGGGGGAAGATTAAAATATTTGTTTTAACAATCTCTTTAAATATCAATTAGTTGCAAACGAATGTGCAAATATGCAAGCCTGGCCCCGATTTTTAAAAAGGGGGGTGTATGTCAGTTTATCTTCTAACCGTTGTGGCCTATCTCGCCGTAATGATTCTCATCAGCTTCTCTCGCTCACTCCGTGTCAAAGATCAGCAGGATTTCATGGTCGGCGGGCGTAAGGTGTCTACGATTCTCATGATTATGACGCTCATTGCAACGTGGACCGGGGCCGGAAGTCTCATCGGAGGAGCCGGACTTGCCTACCGTCAGGGCTTTTCGGAGCTGTGGATGTCTATCGGCGCATGGATCGCCATTTTGATCGTCTACAAACTTGCCGGCCGCGTCAGGCATATCTGTGAATATACGCTGCCGGATATCTTGGAAGATCGTTACAACGGTGCGGCCAGATTTTTCGGATCACTCGCGCTCATTATCGGATGCACAACAATCGTCGGATATCAATTAAAGGGCGGTGCCTTCGTTCTGGAGGTCGTTGCAGGCATACCATGGGAAAAAGGTGTAGCGTTGATGGCAGTAACTGTTATCCTTCTCACCGCACTTGCCGGCATGAAATCGATCGTAGCCCTTGATCTTGTCAACGGCATCATGATCCTTGTATCGATTGTCGTTGCCGTCCCTCTTTTGTATTTCGATCTTGGCGGGAGAGCGCCCATTGTCGCTGCCCTTCCCCCAGAGCATTTTTCATTGCTCGGCGGGCACAATTTTATCTGGGCGATCGCTGTCTTTTTGCCGGTCTTCTTCTTACTGCTTGGCGAACCATCCATGTACCAGAAATTTTTTTCCACAAAGGATGAAAAAACCGCAAAGCACTCCGCCATCGGTTGGGTCATCGGCATTTTCATTGTAGATGTGCTGATCTGTTCGCTCGCGATTCTTGGCCGAGTTAAATTTCCGGAGCTCGGCGCAGAAGGTCATGCAGAGCGCGTCATCCTTGATATCGCGCGAAGCGGATTGCCTCCCTGGGCAGGCTGCCTCTTGCTTGCCGGCGGCATGGCAATCGTCTTTTCAACTGCAAACTCATTTTTGCTGGCCCCCGCTACAAACATTACGCACGACATCATACAGCGATTTTTTGCCAAGGGTGCAAGTCAGCGAACGATCGTCATAGTGAATCGCCTCACCATCGTTGTTATCGGCATCGTGGCCTACCTATTGCTCACACGTTTCAAAAATGTCCTCACGATGGCGCTTGCAGCATATACAATGATCGGTGCAGGACTCACACCGGCGATACTTGCGGCCTTCTTCTGGAAGAGAGTCACCACCGCAGGCGGCTTGGCATCTATCTTGGGTGGCATAATTGGAACAATCGCCACCAAGATTGCCTTTGACCTCCCTCAGGTGCAGGCTTATTTCACGGAGCGTTTCGCAATTCCGGGCGAAGAGCTGGGAGAATATATCATCATCCCTGCATTCTTGCTCGCATCAATTCTTTTGATCGTTGTTTCGCTTTTTGGCAAGAAGCCGTCGAATGAAAAGTGGCGGCCGTTTTTTGAAACAAAAATGTAAAACGAAAAGCGAAAAATGCAAAACGAAAATTCAAAACTCAAAGACTCGGTTTTGAATTTTACGTTATACTTTTGCGTTTTTAGCTTTGCGTTTTGCGCTTATTTGAATGCGCCGATGTAAGGGAGGGATCGGTAGATGCCTTTGGAATCCAGTCCGTATCCGATCACATATCGGTTGGGGGATTCAAAGCCGATGTAATCAATGAGTTTACGAGTGTTCGCGCCGGTCTCTTTGTGAAGAAGGGATGCGACCTTCACACTGCGAGGCTCTTTGGCCTCCATGTGTTTTAATATATGGCGGAGGGTGCGGCCTGAATCAACTATATCTTCGACCAGCAATACATCCTTTCCGGTTATTGGCTGTGTCGTGTCAAATTCCATGCGCACAACACCGGTGTTCTTGTCATGCTCATAACTCGACACTCTCAGAAAATCGCATGCGAGGGGCAGTTTCACGCGCCGCACCAGATCCGACATGAATATAAAAGCCCCTTTGAGCACACCGACAACAACGAGATCGCGCCCCAGAAAATCGTCATCGATTTGACGCGCGATTTCCTGCACACGTTTTTGAATCTGCTCCTGAGTAAAGAGTATTTCTATCTCGCGTTTCATATTATGTTTTTAATGCAAAGCTCAAAACGAAGAACGCAAAACTAAAGCTCAAAATTCAAAACGGCCATACTTTTAAGTTTTGAATTTTGGTTTTGTGCTTTGCATTTTACGCTTTACGTTTTCTCATTTCAAAAGTGTCGACAGATCTTCAACCGCATGCCGCACATTCTTTGCCGCATATATTGCGCGCCCTATGATTGCATGCCAGCGATCACCTAATGCAACCGCAGCGGTTTTGAGATCGCCGCCTTGAACACCAAAACCGGTTGCGTAAAGAACCGGTTTGATGCCTGAATGTTCGAGCATCACACGGATCTTCTCAATCGCCTGGGGATTTGTTGCGGGCACCACAAAATCAGTTATGCCAAGTTTCACCGCATTGAGATACATTTCGATGACGGCCTCATCGGCAATGTAACCGCCCTCGCCACGCGTATATTTCTTATGGGTCATGAGACCACCAACGATTATGCCTAGCCCCTCCTCTTTTGCCGCTTCAATCCACGCACGCTCAGTCTCGGGCCCGGCCTGCGGGAAGAGGATGATCGCGTTGATACCCGACTGCTTGCAGACACGAGCAAATGCCTTGCCAGTATCAGGGATATCGGTACCCGCCTTCTGATGATCATAGATGAGCGGTTTATTTGTATGATTCCGCGCCATCTCCACAGCCTTGGGCAAACCGATCTCCATCGCCAGTATGAATCCAATCTTATACGCGCTGACTGAAGATAAATGACACGTCTCTTTGAGAACCCATTCATATCGATGGGCGCTGCAGTCGCACGCGACAATTAAACTGCGATCTTCGTTGATAATCATTTGACCTCCGGTCTATCGTGAGATCGTGATATCGTGAGATCGCGAGATCGCAAAAAACCGACATGCGATATGACGATCTCACGATCTTACGATTTCACGAATAAGGATTTACAATACTAACGGTTTAACTCCGAATTCCAAAAATTCTTTTTTTACAGTGTTCACAATATTTGTATCGGGCTTGAATCTGCGAATCGCTTCAGGAAGTATCTTAGTTGCCTCGCTCATCGCATAATACTTAATGTCCTTTTCGGCAACAGAATCAGTAACACTTTTTTTATTACGATCGAGCTCCATCCTGTCTGTAAGACCGACGGCCGCCGCCACTGTTGCGCCCGTTTCTTTAATATGGTCGATCGTTTCGATGAGTGAACCACCGCTTGTCGTGACATCCTCAACTACTATCACCTCGCCTCTCGGTTCACCAATAAAATAACGGTCCTTTGGCGAACCATGTTCCTTCGGCTTTCCTCTTCCCATCGCTAGGGTGTAATTTCCTTCTTTGTAATTCTTTTGAAGTCTCGCCCACTTGTAGGTGGAAAGAACGGCAAGCTTTGTTGCCCCTTCCGGGACGCCAAAGAAACCGTCATGAGAAAGTTTAAGATCAAAGACAAAATCAATCAAGAAATCCGAAAGTCGATCAATCAAAAAGACATCGGATGAAACCGTCCTCCAGTTCACGTACCAATGCGATTTACGGCCGGATTTGAGAGTGATCGGTTCGTCGAAAAAGCCGACAACGCGATTATCTATTATAAATTTGTTAAATTCTTGTTGTTTAAAAAGAGACACCTCATCTCCATTTTCCAATGCCATTTTCTAAAATTGGCTGTGCCAATTTTTTGTGCCCGGGACCGGAATCGAACCGGTACAGGGATGTTCTCCCCGAGAGATTTTAAGTCTCTTGCGTCTGCCAGTTCCGCCACCCGGGCAAACGCCGCGAAGCGGCATTTCCTCTATTTTCCATTTTCTATTATCTAATTTCTGTTTTGTCGGTCTTTTGTAAATGGAAAATTGAAAATGGAAAATAAAGGAAATTTTGCTTTCGCAAAATTTGAGGCGGCGACCGGATTCGAACCGGTGAATAACGGTTTTGCAGACCGTCGCCTTACCACTTGGCTACGCCGCCATCAAAAATTCAAAACTTGTTGTGTTTTCCTACACTACACCTTGATTTGCGTCAAGCAAATGCACTTAAAACACCTTAAAGTCCCACTCATTCATTAATAAAGCGGGGAGAATTAATAATAAATTAATAAAATTTACCTTGAAGATGCCGGACAAAGCGTGATAGGAAGCAGGCTCTATGAAAATAAGACGCTTACTCTCGGTGGTGGCCGTTTCTGCGCTTATGACAGCTTGCGCCACTTCATCCAAAACGGGCTCCATCACCAGCGCCGACATTTCGAAGATGACCGCGAGTGAACTCGTCGCCGCTGCGAAGGAATCCTCTGAACGCGCTCAGACCGCAAAAAATAATGAATCACAAAAAAATTGGGCGCTACACGGCATATCCGTTGCCGAGCAGTGCCTCATGCGCGGCCCTGAGGAGCCGGGCTGCTATTACTACCGCGCCATCAATACCGGTTTATACCATGAAATAAAGATTGTCGGCTACCAAAAGGGCGTCAAACAGATGATCGACGATAGCCTGCAAGTGATCAGACTGGATCCAAAATATGATCACGGTGGTGCATACCGCATACTGGGACAGATTTACACAAAACTTCCGCAATCGGCCGGCCGGCCGGACAGCGTCACTCGGGACCTGGACAAGGCGGAGGATTATTTAAGACAGGCAGTGCGTATCGATCCCAATTATCCTGAAAATCATCTCTTTTTGGCAGAGACACTTTTTGAAAAAGAGAAATTTGTCGAGGCCACACAGGAGCTGGCCGTAGCAACCGAACAATCGCCGCGCTGGAAAAACGATAAATCCCACAATCAGTGGGAGGTTGCGATAAGGGATTTGGAAAAAAAGATGAACAAGGAAAAATAAACCGTTTTATTGTTCGAGCGAAGTCGAGGACGCTTCTCGACTCGCCTGCCCTTCTGGCAGTCTCGCTCGAAGAATAGGGAGAATCATATGGCATCGATGAACAAAGTTATCCTGATCGGAAATCTGGGCAACGATCCTGAAAAGCGATTTACAGCAGGTGGTCAGCCGGTGGCGACCTTTAATATCGCCACTACGGAGCGCTGGAAGGATCGTGCAAACGGACAGCCGCAGGAACGCACGGAGTGGCACCGCATAGTTGTCTGGGGACAGCAGGCTGAAAACTGTGCGCAGTATCTGGCAAAGGGGCGACAGGTGTTTGTTGAGGGACGTCTTCAGACGCGTCAATGGGAGGACAAGGACGGTAACAAGCGATCGACAACAGAGGTGGTCGCGCAACGCGTGTTATTTTTGGGAAGTCAGGGAACCGGCGACAAAAAGCAGGCAGCAGGCGAATCGACTGATGTTGATGTGACAAACGCAACGCCCGGTTTTGATCCCGCCGGTGGCGGAGACGACGTGCCGTTTTAAGTAACTTAAATTACAACTGAAAATAAAAAAGCCTGTCTTCAAGACCCGTCTTCAAGACAGGTTTTTTATTTTTCTATTTATTTATGAATTTATTGAGTTGCCGGCGATTCAGTTTTATCTCGTTTTCCGCCTTTGGTGTCGAGGCGCATGCCGATGGAGAGGAATGCGGTGAAATCGACGGATGGACCAGCGCTCGTTGCATCTTCGGAAAAGCCGGCCTGCCAGATCAGGTCATGACCCCAGAGAAGTCCCTCCTCCTCTCCTTTAAAGCCTATAATTAGATCGAGCGGCACGCCGTCCCATTCATTAATGCCCGTGTGCGCAAGAAGAGGCGTGCCGCTATTGACCTGCGCTATCACGGACCAGCTTGGAAGAAGCGTGACTTCAATGCCCGCAGCATAGGAAAAAAATACATCATTCATATAAGGCTCCATATGATCATGGCGCCCTGAAACGTAATAAGCCGTGTTGAGATAACCATGTATTCTTTTATACGATTTTTCGAGCGCAAGACCAAAGCCGTAATCTGTGCCGCCGCTGCCCAGTCCACGTGATATTTGACCTGTCGGGATCTTGAAATCAAAAAACCATGCAACCGCGGGATTGATGCGCCCTTCATCAAGGACATGTTGTTTGAGATGGAGCGTTATATCACCCAGGTTCATCGTTTGACTGTTGACGTTGTAGATTGTCTTACCGTTGGCGGCAAAGCTGAAATGATATTGGTTGTCCGGAAATTGTTTGCGACCCCCGTTGGGAAGGCCAAAAAAATTGTGAAAGTCCTGTATAAAAGGATCCAGAAAACCATGCCATAGCTGAAGAAACGGAATCTCCAGACCCACCTCAAGATCGTCGCGCAGCGCATATGCCGCGTTTAGCGCTAGACGCCAGATCTCCATATCCGCAATGAATGAATTAGTACTGCTTGTGCCCGTTTCAAATACATTGGAATATGCGGAATCAACGCGCACCTTAAGCGTATCGCGCGGCAAAACCGTCGCCCTAATCGGTGTCAGGTTCAGCGTCTGAAGATAGAAGGGATTCTGATCGCGGTATGTGATGAAACCAAATGAAGGATAGGTCTTCGCCATTCCTATCCTCGGCAGGATAAAAATAACGAGCACCATGATAACACTTAAATATTGCTTATATTTCAACTTAATAAATAACAAATAATAATGTATCGCTTCACACTGGTGTCCGACACCAAAAACCTATTTGGTGTCGGACACAGATATTATACGACGCTTAAATAGCGCTCGGCATCGATAGCCGCCATACAGCCTGTTCCTGCAGCAGTTATTGCCTGTTTATAGTAAGAATCTTGCACATCTCCCGCTGCAAATACACCTGGAATACTTGTTTCCATAGTTGATTTCTTCGTTACAATATAGCCCTTCTCGTCAAGGGCGATCTGTCCTTTTAAAAGTTCGGTATTCGGTTTGTAGCCGATCGCAACAAAAACACCGTCGCACTTCATCTCCGATATATTTTTACTCTCTACATCTTTGAGCCTCACTGCAGTTACCTTACCTTGTTTCACATCAAGTATGTCATCGACCACCTTTTTCCACGCAAATTTGATCTTTGGATTGGACTTTGCCCTGTCCTGCAGAATCTTTGTTGCACGAAGCTCGTCACGCCTGTGCACGACTGTCACCATTTTTGCAAATTTTGTAAGAAACATCGCATCCTCAAGTGCCGTATCACCACCCCCGACCACGACCACATTCTGATCTCGGAAGAAAAAGGCGTCGCATGTCGCACAACCTGAAACACCCTTTCCAATCAGCTTTTTTTCCGACTCAAGACCCAGCCATTGTGCGGTTGCCCCCGTAGCAATGATTACTGCACTTGCCTCGTGACGATCGTTATCTACATTGATCACAAAGGGCCTCTTTGAAAAATCCACTGAACTCACATTGCCCGATATGATTTCTGCTCCAAATCGCACAGCCTGACGGCGCATCCCGTCCATTAGTTGTGGGCCGGTAATAGCGTCAGGAAAACCCGGATAGTTTTCTACATCCGCGGTTATGGTTAGCTGCCCGCCCGGTTGGATGCCCTCGATAACGAGCGGTGCACGATTGGATCTTGCCGCGTAGATTGCCGCTGTGAGTCCAGCGGGGCCGGATCCTAAAATGATAAGATTCCTTGTCATCACTCTGATTCTCCTTTTCTTCAGGGATATGTTTCCGATTTTTTTCGAAAAAGCAAGTGATGCATTCTCCACTGCATCATTTTCATGCACATTGTCTAAAAATCGAGCAGATGTTGCCCTATCCGCTACGCAATTTTCCATGAAAAATCATCTAAATATTGTTGGCACGGAATAAGCATATTAAAATGACATGCTAAGTAAGGTCCACTCCGTCCTGCTCAGGGGTCTTGATGCCTCTCTCGTCAAGATCGAGGTGGATATCCCTTCTCAGGGTCTTCCCGGCTGGAATATGGTCGGTCTCTTGGAAACCGCCGTCAAAGAGGCCAAGGATCGCGTAGCTGCCGCAATTCGCAACTCGGGTTTTCAGATCATCAACCGCAAGACAATCATCAATCTGGCGCCGGGGCACGTCAAAAAGAGCGGCGTTCATTTCGATCTCCCGATAGCAATCGGCCTTCTCACTGCATGGGGTATCATCAAGCCGCAAGCTGTTAAGGAGTACCTTTTTGCCGGTGAGCTCTCGCTAGCGGGACAAATTTTGCCGATTGCAGGAACGCTATTGATGACGATGCTCGCGCGAGACAGGCGATTCAAAGGGATTTTAATACCCGGCGAAAATATATGCGAGGCGGAAATGGTGGGCGATTTGGATGTTATCGGAGTACACACACTTGCCGAGGCCGTGCATTTTCTCAATACCAATGAGAGGCCGCCGCAAAGAACTTTAGTCACTTGTGCCATTGAAGAAACTGCGTCTCCCGATTTTGCGGAAGTACGCGGACAGGAATCTGCAAAAAGGGGTTTGGAAATCGCAGCGGCAGGCGGACATAACATCCTGCTCATTGGGCCGCCCGGCACAGGTAAAACCATGCTTGCAGAGCGACTCCCATCAATTCTGCCACCGCTCTCGCACGAAGAGGCGCTTGAGGTCATGAAGGTATTGAGTGTTCACGGATTAATTGAACCGGGTTTTTATAAGACGCGGGAGAGACCTTTTCGAGCACCACATCATTCAGCGTCATATGCGGGATTGGTTGGCGGAGGTCAAGGCGTGCCTAAGATCGGTGAAATTTCACTGGCGCACAACGGTGTTCTCTTCTTAGACGAGCTATCCGAATTCCGTAAAGACGTCTTGGAGGTGCTGCGCCAGCCATTGGAGTCAGGGGTCGTGAAAATAGTCAGAAGTGGCGCAAGCGTCACTTACCCGGCCCGCTTTATGCTTGTCTCGGCGATGAATCCCTGCAGGTGCGGTTATTTTGGCCATCCCAGAAAACCATGCATTTGCACCGTTCCGCAAATTCAAAATTACCGCACCAAGATATCGGGGCCGCTCTTGGATCGTATCGACTTGCACATCAATGTCACACCCCCAACACACATGGATCTTCTTGAATCAAAGACATCTGAAGGTTCTGCGGAAATACGCGCACGCGTCATCAAGGCAAGACAACGGCAAATGGAAAGATATGGCGGCAAAATCACATGCAACGCAGAACTCAAAGGAAGGCAGATTCAGGAATATTGCATCATAGGGAGAGAAGAAATGATGTTTCTCAAAGAGGCATCGGAACGCCTAGCGCTTTCTGCAAGGGCGCTGCACCGCATACTCAAGATTTCGCGAACAATTGCCGATTTGGAGGGTTCAGTCGAATTAAAGACACAGCATCTTGCGGAGGCAGTCCAATACCGCTCCCTAGATCGCCTTGTGACATAACGTCGTATAAATCCCGTGTCCGACACCAAATTGATGTTTGGTGTCGGACACAGATATTATGCGACATAGGAGAAAATCATGGCAAGACCCGCTTTCATACATATTCCTCACGGAATTTATTCCGTTGTAAGCAAATGCAATAACAATGAATTTCTTTTTGATGCACATGAAAAATTTCAATTTTATCTAATGCATCTCTTATATTGTAAGAAGAAATTAGGTTTTATAATCTATGACTTATGCTGTATGAATAATCATGTACATGAACTATATCGCGTTACTGAAGAACTAACACTTGCTAGAATTCTACATGATGTGAAGGGTCATTTTAGTCGCAAATTCAATGAACGATTTGGGAGAACCGGGCATTTTTGGAAGAACAAACCTTTTTATAAAATTGTCCAAGATGAATCTTATGCCTATCAGAGTTCCTGTTATTATCATTGGAATCCAGTACGTGCAGGGTTAGTATCACACCCACGCGATTGGCCTTTCTCCGGCTATCGTTTCCACATTGAAAATGACCGTTCTGGAATAATAGGTCAATTGCTAGACCCCTATCCCACTATTGAGGTTGATGATATTATTATTAACACATCGCCAGCTAATAATTCAAAACTGCAAAGCCTATTACGAGATCCTACTCAACAGTTCTTGGGCGATATCCAGTTCATCCAGAGAATGTCGGAAAAATACGTGAAGAAATGATCAACGTCGTATAATGTTGGTGTCGGACACCAAATGTGCGATTGGTGTCGGACACAGATATTATACGACGTTGTGTTTGAGTGCTTTGTATGCACCTGCAAGTGAATCGATATCGTTTATCTCCCGGCATTGCGGTAGGGATTCTAAAAATGCGCGGCCGTAACTGCGCGTCTTCATACGAGGATCCAGCACGGCAACGATTCCAATATCATTAGTATGGCGAATGAGTCTGCCAAACCCTTGTTTAAAAAGAAGCGCCGCCTTTGGAACCTGATATCCCATGAAAGGGTCTTCGCCTCGTCTTTTAAGATCCGCAATCCTCGCCTCGATCAATGGGTGGTCGGGTACCGCGAAAGGTAATTTTGTAATAATCACGCATTCAAGGGCGCTCCCGGGGACATCAATCCCCTGCCAGAAGGTCGTAGTTCCAAAAAGAACTGCCCTTTCTCCCTTTTTGAATTCCTCAAGAAGCCTCCAACGCGGCAAGTCGCGCTGCCTTAGGAGACGAAAATCCTTGAGCCTTTCCGCAAGACAATCATGGACACGGTTGAGTGTTTGATAACTGGTAAACAGCACGAAGGATCGACCCTCGGTAATATGCACGAGCTTATCAATCCGTGAGGCTATTGCACCAATATACTCGTCATTCTGATTTGACGGATCCGGCAAATCAGAGGGCAGATATAGAAGCGCCTGATTTTCAAAATCGAACGGGGACAGGATAGAAAGCTCTCGCACCTGATTTAACCCGAGCCGCGATCTCATGAACTCAAAATTCCCGCCAACGGATAACGTTGCGGATGTAAGCACTATCGGTGATATCTCATCAAAGACAAATTTTTTAAGATAAGGCGTGACATCGACGGGAGAGACAGAAAGCCGGTATTTCATACCATGATGCCTTTGTTCCGCTTCAATCCAATAAACATGCTCTTCTCTTTTCTGTTCAATGAATTCGCACAAACACTCGCCCCATTTACTAAGCCTTGCCACACGACTTGTAAGCTCTTCGCGATCCTCTTCATCCTGAATCAGTTTGATCTTGTCTGAAATGGCATCCGCCATCTGTTCCAATGTCGGAGATAAAATATTTTCCAAACAATTTGGTGAGCGCAAACACAAAGTTGTTTTTCCATTCAGAAGACCAAAAACCGAATCAAAGAAGACCTCGCCTGCCTGTCTTGCTGCATTTGCCATCACAAGAAGCTCTGCATGTTTTTTGAGCCCATGGAAACGATGGAAAAAGCCGGTTTCATGGCGCGGGTGATGAAATTCATCCAAGAGATATTTGAGCTGTGTGTTTGTAAGTTCAAAACCGAAATGACTTGCCGCAACTTCCTCGATGTTATGCGCCTCGTCAAACACCACCGAATCGAATTGCGGAAAAAGCTGCATGCCCGACGCAATATTTGCAAAAAATAATTGATGATTTGCTATGAGCAGCTGGGCACGGGCCTGTTCCGATCTTGCCTTTGCATAAAAGCAATCCTGACGATGCTTGCAGCGCTTTCCCCGACACACGTCGGATTCACGGCAAACGCGGAGCCACACGCCATCCTCCGGCTCGAACGGAAGTTCCATTCGCAAACCGGTTTTTGCATCAACGGCCCATTCCATAATTTTTTGAAGCTGCGAGGCCTCCATCTTCCTCTCAAAAAGACCCTTCTGCCACGACCTGAAAAGCCGTCTGCGGCACAGATAATTTTCGCCTCCAAAACAAAGCGCGCTGCGAAAATTGATCCCAAGCGATCCTTCGAGAAACGGGATATCCTTTTTGGCAAGCTGCTCCTGAAGGGCCTTTGTGTATGTGGCAATCACGACGCGGCGATCATTTTTTACGGCCCACTCTATGAATGGAATAAGATACGCAAAACTCTTCCCGATGCCTGTCCCCGCCTCAACAATCAAGTGCTCGTTTCTTTCGATGGCATTAGAAATGCCTTTGGCCATATCAAGCTGCCCCTGACGAAATTCATAGCGCGGGAGATTTGCTGCCAGAGGGCCTCTGCAACCAAATAGATTTTCGTATTGTCCCAAATTCATATATCGGTCATCCATTAACACGGTCTTGATAATCGAGCCAAGTCAATTATTGATAGCATATCGTTCTTTGCGTAAAGTTAAAGCTGGGTAGTAGAAAGCAATGCCAGCAATGCGAGAAAGGCCAAGACTGAGATTAAGGTTAAGGAAAATGTCATGTCTATTGCTTCATTCAGTAAAGGGCGGGGCAGCACGGTGACTTGGTCCTTCGCCTCCCCGCCAACGCTCATGCTGGCAAGGCGTCGTAGAACTTGGTCGGGGCCCATCCACAAGGTAGCTTCTTGTGCCGTATTGAATTCAGCCAGGGGATCAGTTGTCAGCCAGCATGGCATTGGCGTGCAGGCTCTCGGACATGTCACCGTACTGCCCCACCCTCTACTGAATGAGCAACGATAGTAAAATGAGAGGGAAGTGTTTTTGTGCGACTTGTGGAGTGAGCCGATTTTGTCGCCGAAATTCCGCCGGTCGCGCTTCCTTATTGTATTACGCGATGACGAGGACTGTTCGATCCGAGCACTCAAAAATATGATATCGCCTTTTTTTTGAGTGCGAGGGAGTTGTCCGAGTCAAGGTGGAATGAGTCCGATACAAAATCGTGCGAACGGAACATCGGAGCATCAAAAACACTTCCCTCTCGCTTTGCTGGCATCGCTTCCTACTACAAAGCTTCAAATTCATACAATTAATGGTACACGAATTGGATTATCGCTTCACTTGACGCAATCCATCTCACCTGCCAATAATCTCCGTATGCCCCTCAGCCTATTCAAAGGCCCGGTTGGATCTGGAAAGACAAAGGCCGTCTTAAGGCAGCTTGAACCATTTGCCAGACGTCAGGCGGGGCTTTGCATAACGCCCTCCGATTCTGCTTCATTTGAGTTAAGACAGTCATTCCTCAAGGAAAAAGATGCCCTGCTGGGAGACACTTTTATCCCGATACATCATTTTATACGTAAAACAGCCGATGCCGACGTCCCGGTTCTGACTCTGAGAGAGCAGGTTCTTTTCATCTACCAGATCCTTTCAATGCATCCACTTCGATATTTCAAGTCTGCATCGCTTGGTGTTGCAAGACAAGCTGCAGAGGCCATAACAACACTCAAGAAAAATTTCATTTCTGCACAGGATCTCAACTTGATACCCGCTCTTAAAAAAAGACGGCGAGAACAGGATCTCATCACACTGTTTGAAAGATATGAAGATGAAAAAAAGGCGCGCCGTTTTCTGGATGAAGGAGATCTTTTCCTCATAGCATATGAAAACATAGAAAAGGGAAATGCAAAGATACTCGATGGAATCAAATTTCTGGTATTCGATGAATTTCATCAGTTGAACACAGGACTTTTTCGTTTCATCGGGTTATTGTTAAACAAATGTAAAGATACTGAGATCGTTGTCACCTTACCAACTATCGATGAGAATGAGACGCTGATTGCCGCGCACCTTCAAAAGATGTTCGATAAAATGAGCGGCCTTGCACCAAAAACTGTTTCATTCAGAAATGAAAAAGAAATCAGGATTCCCGAGCGGAAAAATATTGTGCTTCGTTCGCCCCTTCAAGAGACGCGGTTTATTGTGATGGAGGTGATGCATGCAATCGAGCATCAAACACCTGCGCAAAAAATAGCGATCTGCCTAAGAAGAGGCGATCACAAGTTATTTGATATACTCACTGAACTTGAGGAGTTGGGGCTTGCAACACGACCCCACAGGCTTGGAAGTCCGCTTTCCGCTCCCATTATCCATGAATTATTATCCGGCGAACTCATAAGTTCGCTTCCCGATTCTGCCCCCATGAATTCATTCGCCGAGCAAATAAGAAACGCCCTCAAGCAACTCCACGAAAAGGCAGGCTGGGAGCCGATGTTGGAAAAACATCAGGATCATCTGAGCCATGAGTTAATCGCCCGAAGCCTAATCGCCTTGGCAGAAATTGAAGAGGTCATCAAATCACTTACCCATGCCGCTTTGACGGTTTCACTAAATGAAATGTCGCGCGAGATGTTCATTGATCTCCTCTTCAACGAATGCGTCTCGCCCGTTCCGTCAGCGAGCGATATTTCTAAGGTCACTGATATCCGATTCATCAATTTTGAAGACGGCCCTTCAATACCCACAGATCTCCTCATTTTACCGCAGATGATCGAAGAAAAGATTCCGGCCTCCCTTCCTGACCGCCTCTTCTTCGCATCAAGCGAGTCAGACGATGAGTCATTGCTTCAAAACATATTTCCCCGCGCCGAGGATGCCCTTGCAGAAGAGGCGTTTCTACTTCATCGACTCATCGCCAAGACAAAGTGCGATGTTGTTTTCTGCCACCCAGCAATTGATCATTCCGGAGACGAGGTCATACCCTCAAGCTTTCTTGATCCACTCAAGGACGCCAAACCAATCGATGTCCCCATGCCCATCCGCAAGGAAATCTTCTCGCTCAAGGGCAATCTCAAACAACTCATGTTGATCGAACAGGAGCGTCTCCTTGGAGAAATCTCGCATCCCACATTTCACGGCCGCATAGTTTCCGAAGATGTGAAATCAATGATTCGAGAAAGGTTTACAAGAGAGGCATTAAGTCCTTCGCGCATTGAAACCTACGCAAATTGCCCGTTTAAATTCTTTGTTGAGAGCGTTTTGAATCTCAAACCCCCTGAAGAGATCACACCTGAAATCCAGCCAAAAGACCGCGGCACCATCGTCCACGCAATACTTGAACACTTCTATCGTGATCACCTAGACATCTTCAAAAAGGCCGTGAAAGATCCAAATGCAACGGCCGTGCTGGATCGCATCCTCAATGTCATTGTCGATCGCGTTTTTGAAGATCATGCAAAGATCATCGGTTACGCCGCCAAGGGTCTTTTGCCAAACGCAAAGCGTGCGGCACGCACCATGGCCTTGCAGGTAATTTTAAACGAAATAGAGTCATCGCGTGTAATCCCGAAACCGCTTTTTCCCCTCGAATGCGAATGGATTTTTGGCCAAACAAATGAAACCTGCCTCACACTTGCCATCGAGGAATCGCCTCCGGCCTTGATCCGTGGACGAATCGACCGCATCGATGTCACAGATGACCGCTCAAGTTTTGCGGTCATCGACTATAAAACCGGCAGAAATGTTTCAAGTGTAATGAACAAGATCAAAAAGGGACTCCATGTGCAACTCCCGCTTTATGTAGAGGCTGTGAAACAGCTCTATCTCAAAGAATCAAATCCGCTGGGCGGTTTACTTCTCGCCGTTTTGTCAGTCGAGAAAAAGCACGGTTTTTTGAAAAAATCCTATAACGATATTCACTTCGCTGTCGGCAAGCGTTCGCACAGCATCCTTGAAGATGATGAATGGGAAAAGATACTCATGACCGCGCTTAATGTAGCGGCTACAAACGTAGGGGCCATAAGGAATGCCAACTTTGAGGTAAGGCCTAAGGAGTGCCCTCACCATTGTGATTATGAAGATATTTGCAGATACAACAGAAAAGGAGCTGACGAGCTCGCAGCGCAGGGCGATTGAATCCGTCGACCGGTGGATGGCAGTTATAGCCGGCGCCGGATCCGGCAAGACAACCGTCCTGATCAACCGCTGTCTTCATTTATTGAAGGGTGAGTCAGCCAATTTGGAAAACCTTTTGGCCATCACATTCACTGAGAGGGCTGCGGCACAACTCAAGGCCCGCTTAAGACACGTCCTTCCGCCAAGCTCTCATCATCTTTTGGCAACCGCCTGGGTCGGAACCTTTCACGCCCTTTGTGCGCGCATACTTAGGAACAATGCGCCCCTAATCGGACTTGATCCTTCCTTTGGGATTCTTGACGAGAACGCCTTCCATCTGCTCGCCGGAGAAACTATACGCGAATCCTTCATCAAACTCTTGGAAAAGCGCAATCCACACGCGCTTCTCTTGACAGACGAACTCGATTTTAATCACGCCGTATCTTTACTAGAAGAACTGATCGATTTTCGCTGGCACGCTAAAAAAATCCTTTCTCAAAGACAAGACGCAGATGAGCGCGAGAAAGCCATTCATCGCGCACTTGCCAATTGTGAGGCTGAAATTGAAAAGGCCCTTCTGCGCGCGATGGAACGCATCGGATGCATCGATTTTCAGGAGCTTGAAGTCAAGACGTTCGAACTTTTGACAAAAGTGCCTTCCGTTCGCGAGGCCTATCAGAAAAAATTCGAGCATATCCTCGTCGACGAATTTCAGGACACAAGCGACATCCAGTCTGAACTGGTGTTTTTGCTTGCCAATCCCAAATACAACAAGCTGGCTATTGTCGGCGATCCGCGCCAGTCGATTTACAGATTCCGCGGCGCAAACGTCCACTGCTTTGAAGACGCCATTAAAAATATTGAAAAGACGAACGGTGAGATAGTTTCCCTCAATGAAAATTTCCGTTCGGAACCCGCCATCATCTCCTTTGTCAACCAAACTTTTGAAAACCTCTGGACGCAGATCGGCAGCCACGCGCCCTCACCCATGATCGCTGCTCGCGAGGATGTCCATAAAGGCCCCGCCGTTTTGGCCGTTCAAATTGATGCGCCGGAAAAATTCACAAAGGCGGCCGAACTCAGAAGGCTTGAGGCGCAGGTCATCGCCTCGCATATCAAATCAATGGCAAATAGCGGCAAATGCCGTTTTTGCGATATCACGTTTCTCTTTCAGGCGATGACCAATATCTCAGAGTATGAGGCGGCATTCAAAAGGCATCATATCCCTTACCGATTTTATGGCGGCCGCGGACTTCTCGAGCGCCAGGAAATTTGTGATCTGATTCACGCACTTCGTTACGCAAAGGATCCAAACGACGATGTCGCTTTTCTTGGGCTTTTACGTTCGCCTTTAATCGGTCTTTCCGATGAGGAGTGCGCTCGCATGGCTGGCAGTGACGGAAAAAAACTCCGCTCGGCCCTCAAGGGCGACGCGCGTTTGTCTCTGCTTGGTTTCCTCGAGGCCTCTGCCGCACATCTTACGCCCTCTGAAATTCTCAAGACCACAATTGATCGCACCGGTTATGAATATGTATGCGCATCCCTTGATCCGTCAGGCGGAATGCAGGCAAATATCGACCGGCTTATTGCGCTGGCCCAGTCGCTCGAACATGAAGAGCCGTCTCCACTGCACGCCTTCATTTCATTTCTTTCACGGCTCAGGGAAAGAAGTGCGCGGCTCGGCGATCCGCCTGCCGCTGGTTTTGGCGGTGATGCCGTAAGCTGCATGACCATTCACATGGCCAAGGGCCTGGAGTTTCCTGTCGTCGTCCTTCCTGATCTTCTTCGCGTACCGCCAAAGGCACAAGGGCCATGGCGTTTTTTGAGAAAAGAAGGTGTGGGATTTAAACTCAAAAATCTGGAAAGGCCTTTTGGTGACCGCATTGAGACGGAACGTTTTCAAAACCTTGTAAGAATCGATGATCTTGAAGGCGAAGAAGAGACAAAACGCCTGCTCTACGTCGCCATGACAAGGGCGCGAGATCTTCTCATCCTGCCGGTTCAAAGGATCGATAAGTCTGCCGGCAAATGGCATGAATGGCTGCTTCCTGTGCTCGAGCGATCAAACTCAGGCGTCATCAAGATTAATGTTTCAAATTCAATGATGCCGCTTAAGAAAAGCGAAGACTACGAGACCCGGGAGCCTGTCACATTCGTCATATCGCCTCTCGGAGAATCAAATGAGACCGGCTCTAAAATATTCACGGTCTCCGAACTGGAGTCTTATGAACGCTGCCCCCGCGAATATTATCTCAAGTATGTCTTAAATCTGCCGGCAAGCAACATCCTTGCGGATCAAGGAGCGCATATTCCGCCTCATGTGCGCGGATCTATCGTCCACGGCATCATCGAAAAATACAAATCATCGCAGAAAAAAACATTAAAGGAACTCATATCGCTTGCATGTTTCAATGCCGGCGTATTTCCGGACGCACAGACAATGCGCGCGATCGAAAAAGCGCTGCAAAATTTTATAAATAGCGATTTGGCAAAGGATATAGATTCAGGAAGGCGCGAGGTCAGGTTTGACTGGAGGTTTGGCAACGCCGTTATCACGGGATCAATCGATTGGCTAAGACAGACCAAGAACGGTTTTGAAATTATTGATTTTAAAACCGACTCAATTGATGCCTCCGAGGTGAAGGAACGTGCGGCAGAGTACGACCTCCAGCTTGTGACATACGCAATGGCAGCCAATGCTGCATTGGGCGCACCGATTTCATCGACTGCACTCTACTTTCTTGAACCTGACATCATCTTTTCTGAATCCATGAATGAAAGACGCGCCAAGGAAGGGCAATCGAGAATCAAGAGGATTATTGAGCATATCATCAATGACGAATTTAACGTTGGCTCTATTAAACCTCCCTGCTACAAATGTCCGTACAAGCGAAACGGGATGTGCGCTACGAGCCAGCAAGGTGGGCAACTCAAGCAAAGCGAGAAAGGTTTGTGAAAGATTCTCTTCCCAAATTAACAATGGTCAAAGGCGATTCAAAAGCTCGTCGTCTTCATCTAACGCGATTTGAGGAAGCCTATCAAATTTTAAGCGGCAAATCGTTTAACTTTAGGCATCCATCGGCACAAAGATTTCTTTCTATCTTTGGCCAAAGCAGTGCACTTGCAGAAAAGCTCATCAGAAATGCTTCGTGGGCCGATGATTTTATGAGCGATCCCGATTGGGAAAGACAGAAGTCAAAAGAAGAATTGAGGCGCGAACTAGACGACATGATTCATAGAGAACGCCCCAATGATATAGTTTCATGGCAGCGCTGCCTTCGACACTTCAAATACCGCCAGATGATACGCATTGCGGCAAGAGATCTTCATGCAAAATCCGGGGCCCAAGAGATCCTTTGCGAATGGAGCGATGTGGCAGACGTCATCATTGATAAGACTTATGAAGTTTCCATGCAAATCTCGACCGCACAATTTGGCGAACCATCAATTAAGCTCCCTGATAAGACATCGAAAAATTGCACGGGGACTATCATTGCGCTGGGCAAACTCGGCAGCCGCGAACTCAATATGAGCTCAGATATCGATCTTTTGTGTCTCTACGCCTCTGATGATGGAGAGACAAGCGGGGGCGCCAAAAGCAAACTTACAAATCACGAGTTTTTTGCAAAACTTGTCACCTTACTCACAAGGCTTTTATCGGAGTTAACCGAAGACGGATTTGCGTTTCGCTGCGATCACGACTTAAGGCCTGAAGGGCCTAAAGGCCCCCTTGTCAATTCAATTGATGCAGCTGAGAGATACTATGAAACATTTGGCCGTGACTGGGAAAGGCAGGCCATGATTCGTGCTCGCCCGGTTGGAGGCGATATCTCACTGGGCGAGCGCTTTATCGAAAGTGTGGCGCCTTTTGTCTACCGACGATCGCTCTCATTTGGCGATCTTTCACATCTCAAAGAGATGAAAGAACAGATGGAGGCGGAATACAAGGGCGGCAACCTTTGCGATAACATAAAAATCGGACGCGGCGGCATACGCGAGCTAGAATTCATTGTACAGGGTTTTCAGCAGGTCTTCGGGGGGCATATAAAAAATATTCGCACGCCTAACACATTCACGGCAATTGAGGCACTGGAAAGGCATCATCTGATCCACCCACATGCAGCCAAGACATTGCATGAATCATATGCATTCCTAAGGCGTCTGGAAAATATGGTGCAGATTGCGGATGATCAGCAGACGCATGTTATTCCGCGGGATGAATCGGAGCTTGAAGGCCTTGCCCGCCGCATGGGAATCAATGACGCCGCCGATATGAGTGCCCAGACGAGGCTTTCAACCGAATGGCGACGTCGCTCACAGATGGTGCACAGTCTGTTTACTGGTCTTTTTGGCGCCGATTATGAGCGTCTAGAACTTGAGGAGGCGATACGCGCAAATCTTGAGACCTGTGAGAGTGACGAAGAGAAGATAGATTCACTGCCTTGGTTCAAGCACCAGGAGACAAGGCGCCTGGCCCACCTTGATCTGAATTCAAAATTGACGATACAAGAGTTATTGAGGCGACTCTCGCTCGTAGCCGAGGTGGTCCTTGAAACCGCGCTCAATTTGGCCTTCGAACAAATTTCAAGGAAATTTGGAAGGCCGATGCTCGAAAACGGGGCCCCCGCATCCTTTGCCATTATTGGTCTTGGAAGATTAGGAAGCCGTGAAATCGATTATGGAAGCGATCTGGATCTTTGCTTTATCTATTCCGGAGACGGGGCAACAAAAGGGCCTGAGATCATCTCCAACGGCGAATTTTTCACAAAACTCGCCCAGCGCATCATTTCGCTTGTCTGCCTTAATTCCCGATATGGCAGGGCATATCTTATTGATTCGGAGCTCCGCCCTTCCGGGCGACAGGGCTCGCTTGTCGCGACATTAGAATCTTTCAGGGATTACCATCAGAAAAAGGCCCAGATATGGGAACGTCAGGCCCTGCTCAAGGCACGTGTGATAGCTGGTGACGAGGCCTTTATGAAAGAAGTGAAAATCACATTGATAGGCCTTGCCTATAAGGCAGCGCCCCCGGATGAAAAGCAGATGCTTCGCAGTATCGCAGATCTGAGGTACCGTTTTGAGGCTCAGGGGACAAACGAGCGTATGGGTGTTTATAATCTAAAGATCGGGTCCGGCGGCATTGCCGATATCGAGGCCATTATGCAATCCCTTCAGCTTAAATATGCGCATAACCACACAGAATTATGGGCACAAAATGGCTTTGAATTACTTCAAGTATTGTATAAGATATCAGCGCTATCATATGAATATTACGATGTATTATTGTCATCATATAAGTTCTATCGTCTTTTGATTGCCCGCCTTAGGCTCTTTACAAACAGCGCAACAGATCTTTTGAATCTTGAAGCACCATATGCAAATTCGCTTTCCTCATTGATGGGATTTTCATCACCTGAGGAACTCAAAAAAGAGATCGAAATACACCGCAAAAAAAATCGTGACCTCTATAATGGGCATTTTACAAAATAAAAAGGCCTGCCATGGGCATTGGCAGGCCTTATAATAAGGCAATTATCATTCCGCAAAACCCTTCTCGATCTTTTCCGACTCCTCTTTGCAGCGTATACACAGCTCTGCCACAGGCCGTGCCTCCAGCCTCTTAGTGGATATATCTTCTCCGCATCGCTCGCATATGCCAAACGTCCCCTTCTCGATCTTTTCCAAGGCCTTATTGATCTTCTTCCAGAGCACCAATTCCCGATCGCGAAGCCTTAGATTCATCGATTGGCCCCATTCAGTGGAGGCCAAATCGATCTCATCGGGTAAATCGGCCTGTTCAAACCCCATCCCCTGCTCCTTCATGCTTTCAGCCGCCATCATAAGTGCCCGCCTGCGTTCCAAAAGGATCTTCTTGTAGCGCTCTATTTCTTTTTTCTTCATAGATACCAATCTCCTATAAAGTTTGTGGATTATTCCTAATACAGCTCTTCCTTGTCAATAGGAAACATCTGTACTAGTGATTGGTGACTAGTGATTGGTGATTAGTAAAAACCGCTCAATAGCCAATCACTAATCACCAATCACTAATCACTAGAAAATGAGACGAAAATCAAAATATTGGTCCACTATAGGCGACACCATTAACAAGGCAACCAAGCGCATCGGTATCGGGAAGAGGATGCGGCAGTATGAGCTGTGGAACCAATGGGACACGATTGCCGGACCGCTTGTGGCAGCGCATGCCAAACCCTGCAGGTGGCAGGGCAATGTCCTTGTTCTCGCTGTCGAGCACGCGTCGTGGATGCAGGAGCTCTCCTATCTCAGATCGGAACTTTTGGAAAAGATCCGCAACCATATCCCCCACATTGTCATAAATGATCTCCGCTTTGAGATCGGCAAGATCACCAATGCGCCCAAGATTTCCGAAGAAAAGTCTGATCTTCCTGCACTAGATGAGCATGAAAGGGAGTTTATCGAACAAGCGGCAAAGGAAATCAGAGATGATCAAACACGCCTTGCCGTCCATGAATTGATTACGAAGGATTTTCAGAGGAAAAAACTGTCAAGAAAGTGACTAAAATCTCTGCCGCGAATCTTCTACGATCCCTGAAAACAACGTATCACCTCTTCTGCTGGTATTCTGCCTTCGCGGATGATGCGCATGGTCTCTTCGCCCACGTCGACGACCGTTGAACCACGCGACGGTTCACAATCACCGCCATCGATGATGCAGGGTATCTTGTCGCCAAAATATTTCTGGATGTGCTTGACCGAAAGCGAGGGAGGGAATCCCGACAAATTCGCGCTTGTGGTTGTGATCGGCTTGCCGAATGCCTTGACTAACGCGGCTGCAATGGGATGCGAGGATATCCGGATACCGACCCTTCCTGTGTTGGTAACAAGCCCCTTGGGTATCTTATTGCTCGCCGGAAAAAGGATTGTCAGCGCGCCGGGCCAAAATCGTCTCATCAGGGAAATTGCCTGATCGGGAACGTCCAGCACGTATTCCCGAAGCATTGCGAGATCAGCGACAAGGATTGAAATCGGCAGGCCATAGTCGCGCGCCTTAAGGTCGTAAATTTTCTTTATCGCTTTTTTATTCAAGACATCGGCGCCAAGGCCGTAAATGGTCTCCGTCGGATACGCAATGACCTCGCCGCGGCGCAAAAATTCCACAGCCTGGGCGATATCGTTATCAAAAGGTTCCTTGGGGTCTATTCGTAAAATAACAGACATAAATTTATTAAATCCTAAATTCTAATATGGGCACCTCTAAAAACCTCTTTTTTTACTCTTCGAGCGAGTCCGCCAAAGGCGGACGAGTCGAGAAGCAAAGGAAATTTTATCTTCTCGACAAGCATGTCCCGAGCGAAGTCGAGGGGCTCGAAGAATAAAACTTCCCAGTTTTTAGAGGTTCCCATATCTAAATCCTAAACAAATTCAAAAGAATCTGAAATTTAGATACTAGGATTTCAATCCCTTATCCCTTTCCTCTACTATTTTTGTTAATTTCCTGCGCCACTCCTTTAGTGAAGCAGCAATATTTTTGTCATTCAGTGCCAATATCTCGGCTGCAAGGATTCCAGCATTTTTTGCACCTGCCTTACCGATCGCGACTGTTGCAACCGGCACACCCGAGGGCATTTGAACGGTGGAGAGAAGCGCATCCAGACCCTGCAACGACGATCCTTCGAGCGGCACGCCGATCACGGGGAGTATTGTCTGGGCTGCGATTGCACCCGCAAGATGCGCCGCATAACCGGCACCAGCTATTATCACCTGAATGCCCTCTTTTTCGGCATCTTTGACAAGCGACACAACCTTCTGGGGCGTGCGATGCGCCGACGCAATGGCCATGCTGGTCTTGACGCCAAATTCTCCCAGCACCTTTTTGGCCTCTTCCATTACGGTCAAATCAGAATCGGAACCCATTACTATTAGCACTCGCGGATTTTCAGACATAATGATCTCCTCATAAAAACAAATTCTAAATTCGAATATCTAAATCCTAAACAAATTCAAATTTCAAAATTCAAATGATCCAAACAACCGATTTGGATTTTGGTCATTCGGATTTTGGATTTCGAATTTGTTTAGAATTTAGGATTTCGTGCTTAGAATTTAGTAAGGCACGTTGTCCTATATCCCTCCTATAATGCATCCCTTCCCACGAAACTTTTAGAACGGCATCGTAGGCATTTTTAATCGCTCTTGGGATATCATCTCCAATTGCCGTCACACCGAGAACGCGGCCGCCATTTGTAACATATTCGCCGTCTTTGATCGCTGTACCGGAGTGAAAAGCCACCACATCACACAATTGGTTTACCTCCGGCAATCCCCGTATCACCCTGCCCTTCTCATAATCACCCGGATAACCGCCTGATGCCAACACGATGCAAACGGCCGGGCGGGGATCCCACTTGAGATCCACTTGATTGAGTTTGCCGTCTATCGCAGCCTCGATCACGTCAACAAGATCAGACTTGAGGCGCATCATGATCGGCTGAGTCTCGGGATCGCCAAAGCGGCAGTTGAATTCGAGAAGCGAGGGATTGCCGTCACGAATCATGAGACCGGCGTAAAGTACGCCCATAAATGGAAGGCCTTCTTCCGCCATGCCCCTTATTGCGGGAAGCATGATTTGTTCAACCACACGTTCATGAAGTTTTTGGGTCACAACGGGTGCGGGCGAATAAGCGCCCATGCCGCCGGTATTGGGCCCCCGGTCGTCATCGAACGCGCGCTTATGATCCTGAGAAGATGCAAGCGGCAATATATGTCTGCCGTCGGATAAAACGATGAACGAAGCCTCTTCACCCTGCAGATATTCTTCGATGACGACATTGTTTCCTGCCTCGCCAAATGCGCGATTCACCATGATGTCCTCAAGGGCGGCAGACGCCTCTCCCATATCCTTGCAGATGATCACGCCCTTTCCCGCCGCAAGCCCGTCGGCCTTGATCACAATCGGCATTTGCTGCTTTAAAAGATATGTCCTTGCTTCCTTTATATCCGCGAATATAGCCGATCTGGCAGTCGGTATTTTATGCCGAAGACAAAATTCCTTGGCGAATACCTTGGAGCTTTCAATAACCGACGCCTCCTTGGTGGGCCCAAAGATTTTAAGGCCGCTGCGTTTAAAGACGTCAACAATTCCCATGGTGAGAGGAAGTTCCGGACCGACAATTGTGAGATCAACGTCCTCTTTTTTTGCAAAACTCGCGAGCCCTGAAATGTCGTCTGCGGCAATCGATACACAGGCAGCGTCCTTCGCAATACCGGCATTCCCGGGGGCGCAAAAGAGCGCCTTGACGCGCGGCGATTGCCTGAGTTTCCAGACCAGCGCATGCTCACGCCCCCCGCTGCCAACTACAAGGATCTTCATATGTTTCTTCCTTAACCAGTATCGAAACAAACGCATTTGAAGGCGATCTATACTGCCCGGAGAATGGTTAAATCAAGTGTAAATAAATTCTACTGAAAATTTGCAAATGCGGATAGTATTGGAGGGGGATTCATACCAGAAATCATCTTGCAGCTTCTTGTATTGATTCAACCGTGCCGTCGCCAGCGATGACTGCGGTTGACGAGGTCACAAGGCCGCCGGGATCCTTGGCCTCGACAGTCAATTTTATGGGCCAGACACCCACAGATGACGCCGCCTCCCCTTTGGCCGAGAAACGAACAATGCCATCTTCGACGCTGTCAATCCAGTGATTCAGCGACCCTCCGTGCCTAGCCCTGATATGAACTTTAAATGTGAGGGGATCACCCACAGGATCGGCAAAAGCAAGCCTTGCAGAACCTCGTTTTCCATCAAAAAAGACATCCTTGATCGATCCCTGCGGCGATTCATTTTCGTTATAAAAGAAAAATCCCATCGTACCAATTTTTCGTCCGCTATCCTCTATATCAAAAACGGCAAAGAGATCCGATCCGCCGTATCCCTTTGCGTTCAACAAGACCAATAACTGGGGGTGAACAAATGACATCTTTGCGGTGGATATGACGTCATCCGTGGGTGACTCAGGGAGGTATCTGGCCGAAGGCTGCGGGGCTGCACCAGTCTTCAAAGACGCAGGGACCGCTTCCAGATAGGCATCCCGCGCCAGGACAACCCCGCCCCCCTCTCTCATCGGAAGCTCAACGCCGTTGATTATTGCATGTCCGACGATCTCCGAGGCGCCTTTTTGTGCACACCTCCATTTTCCACGATCTTCCATACAGGTGGCTGCCTTGGTTTTGCCATCGAGCTGCGCCGTAATTGCAAACTGAGTCTTACCGCCTGAAGTCCGCGACGGAACAATTGAGACATCCTGAATTGGAGTCGTCGATTCCCACAAAGGAACAAATTCGTATGCCAAAGGCTCAAGAGAAATAAAATCCATACCGAAACCCCATCTCTTTGAAGGCCGGCCGGAAAGCTCACAAACGACAGCGCTTGCAGCAACATTGCCAATTTCACTTTCTGAAGCAAGCGCCGCAACAGTCTGCACATCACAAGGCTCTCCCCTTTGAGGCGACCCAAGAGCCCATATGCGTGACGCATCATCAAACAAAACATCCGCATTCAATTGACAAGATTGTCTAGGTAAGGCGTTGAGCTGCAAATCAACATCAGTGATTCGGTAATATCGTTTTGATGAGGCAATGACGATCGTATCTGCTCCTATATTTGCAAGATGCTCGGGCACATCAATGCCAATATTGGGTATCGTACAGGTCTCAAAGTAAATCTGGCCCTCTCCAAAAAGAGACTTGATCTTAGCTGCAGCAAGGCCCTGCATTGTCGAATTCTTTCCGGAAACCAATAGCCATCCGCCATCTGAACGTGTTGCAACCGCATCAAACAGATCCATCCAAGGAAGCATGGCGGAGCGCGTCTTGGCAGGATCAAAAAGACGCCACTCTTTTTTGACAGCCGCCCCCATTGAAGAAGAGCGACTGTCTTGATCACAATAATTGATGATGCCATCCGCATCGTTGTCTTCAACATCACTTATTTGAACAACGGTGCAAACCGGCATTTCCTTCCCTTCAACGCACTTCATCGACCCCGGAATAATGCAACTTCCAATGGTGATGGGACAACTTTTCCCCAAGTTTTCGATGTCATCAACTATACCATTACAGTCATCGTCCGAACCTTTGTTTGCACATGTTTCAATTGTCGGCGGGGCGGGTATGCAGGTCTCAACACTCCCATTTAAACAATTTGCAGTTGTCGTGCGGCACGCGCCGACGCCGCAAGTTGTCTCTCCCAAATCTTCATCAGTTAAGCCATCGCAGTCGTCATCAAGACCATTGCATATCTCAAGCGAGGCAAAGACATCCTGGACACAAGCCAAATCGCCTTCGGGCGTACAGCGATATTGACCCTTTGCGCAAATTCCGAAAAGATTTGATAGCCCGCATTCATCACCAATTCCCGCCTCAAGGACATCACAACCGCCGCAGATATTTAATCGCCCCTCCCCGATTATATCATGAACACACCCATCTGCCTTTTCACATCTATCCCGCGTGCATGGATTGCCGTCGTCGCATACCAACAAACCGCCGCCCTGGCATACTCCTTGAGAACAATGGTCCGCTATTGTACAGGCATCGCCATCATTACAGGGCCGGCCATCCTCTATTCTCTGATGCAAACAGCTCCCGTTCTGACAAAAATCCTTCGTACACGGATTGCCGTCATCGGTACAGGAGAGGCCTTCAGAACGATTGAATGCAGGGCTGCATTCTAGTTGATTCGCCTGCTTTTTGCTGCATTGCCAGACGCCGACGCTGCAGTTATCAGCCTCGGCAACAAGGCACTTATCGCCAATTTTTGCCAGAAGTTCTCCGCATGCGCCGCATTCATTCAGGACGCCGTTGTCAACTTGACCGTCACAATCATTGTCCAGCCCGTCACAAACTTCGGCCTTCGGCTGCATCTTGACCGCAGAACAAACGACCTCCTCCTTCTTAGCGTCACATATCATCTTTCCGCTCTTGAAGCAGAGGCCCAACTGCAAATTATCGCAGGGGTCGTTTAAGCCCTCTGCATCATCATCGACAATGCCGTCACAATCATCGTCAATCCCGTTGCCGCAGATTTCATCACGGGGCTTGCCGGGAGCGGCGCCGCAGATAAGAGAGTGACGATCATCCGAGCATATGAATTTGCCCTTCCGCTCACATGCCCCCGTACCTGTCCGGCATTCCTGCCCAAGTCGCTCAAAACCCTCATCGATTTGCCCGTCGCAGTCATCATCGATATGATTACCGCAGATCTCATCCTGCGGCTCCCCTGAAACGGCGTTACACACAAGGGAACGCCTGTCATCGGCACATACAAAAACACCTATGCGTTCGCATAAGCCCTGTCCGACACGACATAGAGCCCCAAGTTTTTCATAACCCTCATCGACTATCCCATCACAATCGTTATCAATGACGTCACCGCAGATTTCTTCCTGTTGTTTTAAAGGTACGCAGCGGTTGGGTTTGCCATCCTTGCAGGCAGGGGCGGTTTGCCTGCATGCGCCGATTCCACAGAATATTTCTCCCAAGCCGTTGTCGATGACACCGTCACAGTCATTATCAAGACCATCGCAGACTTCCGGCTTGGGATTTCCGGGAACGGCATCACAGATCACGCCGGTTCCATCAGGTGAGCAACGGCGTTTTCCTTCCCGGGCACAGGCGCCGCGACCCACGTGACAAGTCAAGCCGATATTAAAACCATCATCGATGATTCCGTTACAATCATTGTCGATTTGATCGCAGCGTTCCGCAGCATCGGTATGAATTGCAGCGTCATTGTCGTTACAATCACCGCCGCAGGTCGTGTAACCGTCACGATCCTTATCAAACCCCTCGTCAACTTGCCCGTCGCAGTCGTCGTCTTCCCCATTGCAGATATCCATCCTCTCCCCCGGCCGTATAATCGGCTCGCAAACCGGCGGATCATAAGTGCAGTTCATCACCCCCCTGTTGCAGACACCGGGAAGACCGGTATCACATGGTTTAACACATGAGACACACTTGTGTACCTGTTTGTCCCAGACAAAACCCGGAGAGCAGATTGTGCTGGTCTGCGCTTGGAGATTGCCGCTTGCGGAGAAAACCACCGCTATCAAGAAGGTGGGGAAAAAGAGGCATGCATTGCGCATCTTGCTTTTATTAATAACACTTTACACGGGGTTATGTAAACCCCCACCGCGTTGTTGATTAAGACACACTTTTTAGTGTTTGAAGTGGCGAACACCCGTGAAGATCATGGCAAGGCCATGTTCATTGGCGGCTGTAATAACCTCATCGTCGCGGATGGAGCCGCCGGGCTGGATAATTGCCGTGGCTCCCGCCGATGCCGCTTCATCAACACCATCCCGGAAGGGAAAGAATGCATCTGAGGCGACCACCGATCCCCGAAGTGATGATTTTGCCTTCATTATGGCGATGCGCGAGGAATCAACGCGGCTCATCTGGCCGGCCCCAATTCCGATCGTTGCGTCACTCGCCGTATAAATGACCGCATTCGATTTGACGTGTTTGCAGACCCGCCACGCAAATTCAAGGCCTGACCACTCGTCCTCTGTTGGGGCGCGTTTCGTAACAACTTCGGATTTTCTTACATCATCGCGGCTGACATCCCTTTGCTGAAGGAGAATGCCGCCGACCACTTTTCGCAGGTTGTATCCACTTGGAGTGAAAGATGAGCAAAGGCGTGGCACCTCAAGCAGACGGATGTTCTTTTTCTTGATCAATGTATTAATTGCGGCTTTGGCAAATGACGGCGCAACAACCACTTCAAAAAAACCCCCCGATACGGCCTTGGCTGTAGCCTCATCTACTTCACGATTCAAACCAATGATGCCACCGAAGGCGGAAACCGGATCACACGCCAAGGCTTTCGCAAAGGCATCTGCAAGAGAGGTCTTCGATAACGCCACACCGCAGGGATTTGTATGTTTAATGATTATCGCCGCAAACGGTGAGTCCAAAAATTCGCCGACCATTTCAAGCGTCGCATCGGCATCCATTATATTATTGTATGACAACTCCTTGCCGTGAAGTTGTTTTGCACCGACTATCGACGGTTCATTACACTTCACGGTATCACGATAGAACGCGGCCTTCTGATGGGGATTTTCACCGTAGCGCAGATCCTGAACCTTTTCAAAGGTGAAGCCAACTAATGACGGAAGATCAAGGCGGTTTCGTTCATCATCATACCGGTGAAGATATGTTGCAATTGCCGCGTCATAACGTGCGGTGTGCGCAAAGACCTTTTTTGCGAGGCGAAATTTCGTGCGAGTGCTGAGTTTACCTCCCTGCTCTTTCATTTCTTTTATAATGACCTCATAATCAACCGGATCACACACGACTGCCACGTCGTTGTGATTTTTCGCCGCCGCGCGAAGCATGGTGGGCCCGCCAATATCTATGTTCTCAATCGCATCTTCGAACGAACATTCAGGACGAGCAACAGTCGCTTCAAAGGGATAGAGGTTAACAACAATGAGATCAATCGGATCGATCCCGTTTGCCTCCATCTCCTTTGAATGCCTTGCATTCTCCCTGATGCCGAGGATGCCGCCGTGGATCTTTGGGTGAAGTGTCTTCAAGCGGCCGTCTAGTATTTCAGGAAAGCCGGTGTAATCGGATATCTCTTTCACGGGAATTTTTGCGTCCCGCAGCGCCTTTGCCGTGCCGCCGGTGGATATGATATCAACACCCATCGCCGCAAGCCCTTTGGCGAACTCGACGATGCCGGTCTTGTCAGAAACGCTGATCAATGCACGTTTGATCTGAGTCATAATTATTTTCTTTATCAACAAATTCAAAACTCAAAGCGCAAAGTTCAAAACCAAAACTAAAAATTCAAAACGTCTCAGTTTTTAATTTTGAATTTTCATTTTGCATTTTTCGCTTTACGTTTTACATTTTTACTTCACCAGCGATTTCCCGCCAAACTGCACGAGGCTCTTGAAGTCATCATCAACGAGCCTAAAACCTGCGCCGATAAAGTAATCAACCGGCTGTTTGGGATTGATAAGGTCATCCGCGCCGCCAACGATATAGAAGTTCTTTGTCAGATTTAAGCCCCCCATGGCTTTCAAATGAGGTTTTTCCCCGTAGCGCGTCGTAAAGTCATATGCGGAAATACTGAGATCAAGGGGACCCAGCATGTAGTCCGCCCCCACACCACCTGTGGATTCAATGATGCCTCCTCTGAGTTGGAAATCATAAAACTTTTTTGCAAGCTGTGCCGAAAATCGGATTGCACTTCTGTCTATCGTTGCCGTATGCGTCTGAACGGTCGTCGTGTTGCCACCTACCGTCACGTCCGTCGTCCTCTCCACATGTCTCGGCGTGGGGGCCGGGTCTGAGACGACATCAAACATAAACGCCTTGTCGGGAGCCGGGCGCAGCGCCAGTGAAACATAGTGTTTGAAATCTTCCGAGTTTCCCAGATATTCCACGTGGTATCCAACTTCCGTCTCCAACTTTTTAAAGCCACCCAGTGTTGTATTCAAATTATCAACTGCCTCATTTAGCTTCTCAATGGTCTCCTCGTCATTGACCAATTTTCCAATCGTTCCCTTTCCTTCATCGATCTTGCGTGTGATCGAGGCGATGCGGTCGATCGATTCCTCAACATTGACGCGTCCCTGCGCCATAAGATTTTTAAGTTGTGTTGTAAAGTCAGCCAGATTCGAAGCAATCTGGTTGACGTTGCCCTCGTTTTGCAACGTCATGTCCTTGATCGATTCCGTGAATTTTTCCAGATTGTTCACAATGCGGTTGATTGGCGACGAATCGTCCTTGCCTATCATGTCACGAAGCGATGAGGTAACCGCCTTGATGTCACCGGCGATGTCGTTGAATTGGTTGACGAGCTGGTTGACATCACCGGAGGTCCTTGTGTCTGTTATCTCATTTCCTTCGCTTAAAATAGGTTCTTCGGGAGAACCCGGGACGAGTTCAACATAGGTTTCGCCAAGAAATCCGCGTGTTCGCAAAATGGCGCGACTGTCGGCAGGAAGCTTAACACGACGATTGAGCAAAAGTGTCACCTTGGCGCGCCGTGAATCATAGAGTTCAATATCCCTGACCACGCCCACCTGCACGCCCGCAAGCTCGATGGGTGCCTTGATCTTTAATCCCGTGGCATTAGAAAAGATGGTGACCAGTTCGTAACCCCGTCCGGCGGTGACAGCGCGTTCGCTCACCTTCACGGTGATCATCGCAGCAATGGCGATGACGATTGCCGCGAAGAGACCGACCTTCATCTCTGAAGATAGCTTTTTCACGCCTTTCCCCCTTTGCGACCCGCTTCCTCACCGGCACAGAGAAACGCCTGTACGAGTGGATTCGCTGAGCGGCGAAACGTTTCCGGATCCGCGCACTCCAAAATCTGCCCCATGTGAATCATGGCGATCTGATCGGCAACACGAAAGGCCGATTCAATATCATGACTGATCACAACCGATGTAATCTTCAAGGCTTGTTGCATGGACAGAATCAGCTTGTCAATAGCAACAGCCATAACGGGATCGAGGCCCGTAACAGGCTCGTCATATAAGACGATATCCGGCTCCAGGACGATTGCGCGCGCCAAACCCACCCTTTTTCTCATACCTCCTGAAAGTTCAGAGGGCATCTTTTCACTTGCCACGCTGAGGCCGACAAGCTTTAGCTTTTCTCTAACAATGCGTTCAATTTCTTTTTCATCCGTCATCATCTTATTCTCGCGCAGTGGAAAGGCCACATTTTCGAAAACGGTAAGCGAATCAAAAAGTGCCGCGCTCTGGAAAAGCATGCCGAAGTGCCGTCGAAATTCGTTGAGCTCGGAACGTTTTAGCAGGGCTATATCTGTGCCGTTCACCATGACCCTGCCGCGGTCCGGCTTTACAAGGCCGATGATGTGGCGCAAAAGAACGGTCTTTCCGCATCCGGAAGGTCCTATAATAACAGTGATCTTGCCGCGCGGTATCTTCAAGTTAACGCCGCGAAGCACCATCTGGCCATTGAAGGACTTATGAAGGTCAACGATTTCTATCATTTTATAAAATATTCGAGTATCCAGCTGGTTAGGAAGTAATCCATTACCAAAACCACAACCGATGAGATGACGACTGCCCGCGTCGTCTGGCGTCCAACACCTTCGGCCCCACCGGATGTCGTGTATCCCTGATAGCAGCTGATAAGCGAGATGAAAAATCCAAATATCGCAGCCTTTATAAGGCCGCTCATGAAGTCATCGACATCGACATAATAATATAATTTTGAGAGAAACGGGCCCTCACTGATGTGAAGTATATTGATGCCTATGAGATATGCACCGATGACGCCCACAAAGTTGAAAAGTACAGTAAGAATGGGAAGCATTAAGATACATGCCAAAACCCGCGGCACGATGAGAAACTGAAGCGGTTCGACCGCCATGGCCTCAAGCGCATCAATCTGCTCTGTTACTCGCATGGTGCCGATCTCAGCGGCCATTGACGAACAGGCGCGCGCTACGACCATGAGTGCCGTGAACACGGGACCAATCTCTCTTGTGAGGGACAAACCAACCGTCGCCCCCACCATGCTCTCCATGTTGAAAAGGCCATAAACCTTGCCGATCTGAAGCGAAAAAACTGCGCCGGAAAAAAATGCCGTGAGAACGATGATCCATGTCGATCTCACACCCACGAACTCCATCTGACGAACTAGCTGCCCGGTACGAAACGGCGCCCTAAATGTCCACGCAATGACCTCGCCAACAAAGACGCACCATTGCCCGAGCTGTCTTGTCTTTTGGATAAGAAAGGAGCCCATCGGTGTGAAAATCGGCGTGATGAAATTTACAACTCGTTCCATCTCCGCTATCCTTTATATATCCTCGGTATCCTCTTCGATATCCCGCAAAAGATCTCGTAGGAAATCGTTTCCGCCTTATGGGCGAGTTCTTCTATCCCTATCGATTCTGTCGCTTGGCTTCCCAACAATATCACTTCATCACCGATGGAGACCTTTTCAACATCTGTCACATCCACGACGATCATATCCATCGTCACGCGGCCAACCACGGGAATTCGTCGTCCGCGGACAAGGACATCCGCTTTACCCGAGAGTGATAACGGATAGCCGTCTGCATAACCGATTGGAACAATCGCAAGATAGCTTGGCCGCTTTGTTTCAAAGGTGCATCCGTAACTGATAAAAGTTCCTGCAGGCACATGCTTTAAAAGCGCAATCCTGCTTTCAAGGCCCATCACCGGTTTGAATGTGATGCTTTTGGGGAGTGCAACACCGTTTGTCGCGCCGTAGAAGGCAATCCCCGGACGCACCCAGCATCGTTTCGCACCTTTTATGACAACGGGTTCTCCCCTGATTATGGCGGCGCTGTTGGCAATGTGCCAGATATCTATGGGGCCAAGGACTTCTTCAATCAACCGTTTACTTTCAATAAATATTTCAGTCTGCCTTGATGTGAACTCTTTTTCAGCTGCATTTGCCAGATGTGTCATCACGCCTTCAACATAGACCCACTGACATTTTGAGAGCCTTTCAAGTAATTTAGGAAGGGCTTGAGGCCTTGCACCCAGACGGCTCATGCCGGTATCGACCTTGATGTGAATGGCCATCTTTTTCTTTGCGGAGGCGGCCACGGCCTCGAGGAAATCAATCACCTCGGCGCTGTGGACAACGGGCGTCAAATCAGCACCCACCATCATGCCGGATGCGGGCGATCCCATGCCCATGAGGCCGCCCATGACGAGGATCTTCTGATCAATGCCGGAATTTCTCAGCTCTAATCCCTCTTCCACAGTTGCCACACCCAAGGCGACAACACCGCAATCAACGAGTTTTCGCGCCACCGGCACTGCGCCGTGGCCATAGGCATCCGCCTTCACCATGGCAAGTATTTCAACATCGTTTGGAAGGAGGCCCTTGATCGTACGAAAATTTTCCGCAAGGGCATTGAGATCAATCGTTGCGCGCGTGGGGCGGAAAAAAGGCGTTGGGATGTGACCGTCCATAAATTAGTGATCAGTAAATGTCGAGATATTTCAGCAAATTAGGCTTTGGCTTCTAACAGGCAAGGTGGGCCTTGTCAAAAGCTAAGTTTAGATGCGGTTTTAGACGTTCGTATGCCGGCTGCCGGTATGCTAACAGATAAGAATGCCTCACATCGGCAAATTTTATGCTCTTCATACGCTTGCGGTTGCAAGCGATGCAAAATGTCTTGAATGCCTCCCCCTGAAAGAAGATTTGCAATTATTAAAAAATTTTGTAAGTAGCTCCCATGAACAACACAATTACATGCAAATACATCGGCCATGCAACGACACTGATCACGATCGGCAAGACAAACATCCTGACCGATCCGCATTTCTGCAGGCGCACCCTCTTTTTCAAGCGTCATGCTGAACTAAATACAGATCCTGCAAAACTGCCGGAACTGCTCGCCATTCTCATCAGTCATACACATTTTGATCATCTCAACATCAGCAGTTACAAATATATCTCATCAAAAATTCCCATAATCGTTCCTGAGGGTTGCAATGGCGCAATTGAGAACTACATCAACAATCCCATCATTGAACTCTCCCTCTTCGCCACACACCAATTTCCAGATGGCACGGTCGTCACGGCAGTCCCGGCTAAACATCGCGGCGGCAGATACTCGCAGCTTAGGTATACGAAGACTAATGCTTACCTCATTCAAAAGGGTAAAAGCTGCGTGTATTTCACCGGCAATTCCGCATACGGCCCGCATTTCAAAGAGACATCGAGCCTTTCTCAGATTGATCTCGCACTGCTGCCGATCTCCGGTTATTCGCCACGCTGGCTCATGCGCAGCCGCCACATGACCCCCTCAGAGACGGTGCAGGCATTTGAGGATTTGCAGGCAAAACACATGATGCCGATACATTGGGGTTCATTCTCCCTCTCACTTGAACCCTTGGGGCAGCCCATCGAACTGCTAAAAAAGATCCTCGAGGGCAAACCGGATCTTGAGGAAAGGATTCATATCCTCCCGCACGGAGATGATATTATAATCAATCCCTCCGCCTAAACACTCCGATGTGTTACAGGGATTGTGTTGACACGTCAAAGAACTCTCTGATACGGATTGACCAATCGCTAGGGGTGCGGAGCTGAGAGTAAAGAGTTGGTGTCCGACATCTAGTGTCGGACACCAACTCTTTATAACCCTCACAAACCTGATCCGGATAATGCCGGCGTAGGGAAGCGATTTTTATAGAAACTAACCGCACCCATCTGGTGCGGTTTTTTTATAATCCACCACAGAGACACAGAGGACACAGAGAAAAACAAAATATATTTTTTACTCTGTGTCTCTGTGGTGGATTTTGAAACTAATGTGAAAAAAATTACGATCAACGGAAAATTACTGGAAATAAAAAGCGATACGATTGAAGCGCTCTTAAGTGAGCTTCAAATTCCTCCATCCGGGGCCGCTGTTGCACTAAACAGTGAGATCATCCCGCTTACGAAGCATTCTAAACAAATTTTAAAAGACGGAGATTTAGTTGAGATTATAAGACCTATTGGGGGAGGATAATTATGGATACAATTACAATTGCAGGGAAAATATTTCGTTCTCGCCTCCTGGTAGGCACCGGGAAATTTGCGTCCCACGAGATCATGCGCGATGCAATTGCCGCTTCAGGATCGGAAATTGTGACGGTTGCGCTTCGTCGTGTTGATCTAGGTAAGCCTCAAGAGGACATCTTGTCCTATATCGACTCCTCCAAATATCTTCTCCTCCCAAACACGTCTGGCAGCCGCAACGCAAAAGAGGCAGTTTTGCAGGCGCGTCTTGCGCGCGAGGCGGGTCTTGGAAACTGGGTCAAGCTGGAAGTCGTGCCGGAACCGCGCTATCTCCTTCCGGATCCTGTCGAGACACTTGAGGCGGCAAAGATACTCATCAAAGATGGGTTTGTCGTCCTGCCTTATATAAACGCAGATCCAATTCTTGCAAAGAAACTTGAAGACCTTGGATGCGCAACGGTGATGCCGCTTGGGAGTCCCATTGGATCCAACAGAGGCATTCGCACGCGTGATTTGATCAGCATCATTATCGAACAGATAACGGTTCCCGTAGTTGTTGATGCGGGCCTGGGCACGCCGTCACACGCAGCGGATGCAATGGAGATGGGCGCTGACGCTGTGCTTGTCAATACCGCCATAGCTACCGCAGACGATCCGGTAAAAATGGCTTTGGCGTTTAAGCAAGGTACCCAGGCTGGCAGAATGGCCTATCTTGCGGGTTGTCCCGATAAGCGGGAAACAGCGGAGGCATCAAGTCCATTGACGGATTTTTTAACAGAAATGACAAAATAATGCCATACGAATCACTCACAATTGAAGAAATAAAACACCTCATTTACGATAACCAAAGCGATGATCGCCTGGAAGAGCTTGCACAAGCGGCTCACAAACTTACCGTCCAACGCTTTGGCAAGACAATCGAGCTCTACGCGCCGATATACATCTCAAATAGTTGTGTTAATGCCTGCAGCTATTGCGGCTTTAACAGATTTAGTCGAATTGAGCGGACAACCCTCACGCTGGAAGAGGTGATCAGTGAGGCTGATTACCTTATAAAAAACGGGCATCGTCACATCCTTCTGGTCTCCGGTGAGGATGAGAGAACAGTGCCTCTCGATTACCTTGAGTGCATTGCAAAAAATCTAAAAGGACGTGTCGCAAAACTTTTGATCGAAACCCAACCATTTGACGAAAAAGGTTACAGGAGGCTTTTGGATGCCGGCATTGACGGCGTGACTCTTTATCAGGAAACCTATCACAAAAAGACGTATGAACAAATGCATCCTTCCGGGCCCAAATCAGATTTTCAGGCAAGAAAGCAGGCAATTTCGGCAGCAGGCCGGGCCGGTATGAGATTTTTGGGAATCGGCGCCCTGCTTGGTCTTTACAACTGGCGCTTTGAGGCGGTTTCACTCGCTCAACACACAAGGCAGCTCCAAAGGGAATTCTGGCAATCCCACATCACAATCAGTTTTCCAAGGATTCGCGATTGTTCATCGAATTTTCAGATGCCCTGCCCTGTCTCGGACAGGGAACTTACGCAGATGATTATTCTACTCCGTCTTGCCCTGCCTGACGTGGGCCTTGTGCTTTCAACGCGGGAGAATCCAGAACTCCGCAACAATTTGCTGCCGCTGGGCATCACACATATGAGCGCGGGCTCAGCCACATCACCGGGCGGATATACAAAACAAGACCACAGTGGGGAGCAATTTCACATTGAGGACGCCAGGTCACCGGCCATCGTTGCAAAAATGATTAGAACGTCCGGTTACCAGCCTGTCTGGAAGAATTGGGAGAAGATATGAAGAAATCACCGCAGATGCGCAGAGTACACAGAGAAAAAAAAGACACCAACATCTGCACACAGATGCATTTCGCCCGCAAGGGCATCATTACAAAGCAAATGAAATGCGTGGCGCAGGATGAAGGTCTTGATGCGGAATTTGTAAGAAAAGAGATCGCAGCGGGGCGTCTTATCATACCAGCAAACGTCAATCATCCCCACTGCAAACCTACGGGCATCGGTATCGCCACAAGATGCAAGATAAACGCAAATATAGGCAACTCGGCACTTACATCCGATTCCGTATGCGAACTTAGGAAACTTAAAGTTGCCATCGAATTCGGGGCAGATGCAGTGATGGACCTATCCACCGGAAGGGATATCGACAGAATAAGACAAAACATCATTTCAGCCTCAGATCGTCCCGTTGGAACCGTACCGATTTATGAGGCGGCGGAAATGGTTGAATCGATCGAGGAGCTTTCAGTAGATAAGCTCTTTGACGTTATAGAAAAGCACGCAAGACAGGGTGTTGATTTTATTACCGTTCATTGCGGCCTTTTGAGGTCACACCTGCCATTGGCCCAAAGACGCGTCACTGGAATTGTTTCGAGGGGTGGTGCCCTTCTTGCCCAATGGATGAAAAGACTCGGTGAAGAAAACCCCCTCTACACCCATTTTGACCGGTTGCTTGAGATATGTCAGCGCTACGACCTTTCTTTGAGTCTGGGCGATGGATTGCGCCCGGGTAGCCTTGCCGACGCAAGTGACGATGCACAATTTGCAGAACTTGAAGTTCTGGGTCAGTTGACCAGAAAGGCATGGGAAAAAGATGTTCAAGTAATGGTTGAAGGTCCGGGTCATATCCCCTTTAATCAAATAGAATTTAATATAAAAAGGCAAGCTGAGCTTTGTGACGGGGCACCATTTTATGTCCTGGGACCACTGGTCACCGATATAGCCGCCGGATATGACCACATCACCTCGGCAATTGGTGGGACCATGGCGGGCTTCGCCGGGGCCTCGATGCTCTGTTACGTCACACCGAAGGAACATCTGGGCCTTCCAAATGAAGATGACGTCCGCCAAGGTGTTATAGCGCATAAAATCGCTGCTCATGCGGCGGACATTGCTCGCGGGCGAAAAGGGGCACGGGACCGTGATGATGCCCTGTCGCGCGCCCGCTATGCCCTTGATTGGGAGAGGCAGTTTGAACTACTATTGGATCCAAAGCGCGCCCGTGAATACTGGGAGGAAGAACGTGAGACGAGGGACGTGGGACGTGGGACGAAGGATGAGCAACGAGCGACGAGCGACGAGCGACGGGTCTGCTCAATGTGCGGGCCCAAATTCTGCGCCATGAAATTATCGCACGAAGTTACAAAAACCTAATAAGTCAACTGTAGGAGTATTTAAGTCTTTGACTTCCACATTTAAACGCTTCTACACTAAACAGCGATTTGACATATGAATTTCATTTGCTAGCATAAGCCGCTATGAAAGAAGCCGGTTTCACAAAACAAGAACGAAATTTTCTGACCCTGATCCGAATCTGGACGGTCCTTTTCCTTCTTGCAACTACCGTCTTCGCGTTGGCTCCAGATTGGTTGCTTCTCTATGTAAACGCAATCGGTCGCAGCATCTTCGGATGGCGTGAGACAGTACTATTACCGGGAAATGAGCGCTTCTGGGTCGTCTTGTCTGTTTCGATGCTTGCCACCCTCACGTACATCTGCTTTGTCACACAACATGATTTTTTAAGAAACATGGACTATGCCAAGGCGATTATCGTTTCCAAACTGGTCTCAACACTCGGCTTCATCTTCTGCTTTGCTGCGCTTGAACAAAGGTTTATTTATCTTGTCGGCGCCCTTGTTGACGGCATGATTTTTCTCATAACATGGTATTCCTATAATGCGGCGGTGAAAAGCCGCTCAAGGTAATGAAATGACGCCAAATTCAAACGATAATGCGTCCATCAATAACATACTTTCAAAGTTCACAACTCCGGAGAATAAGCAAAATTTTGAGATTCCAACCGAGTTAATTGAGGAAATTATGAACTTATTGACGTCTTTTTTACCAAAGAAACTGCTTGGCAGATTCAAAAACAAAATCGGCAAACTTTCATTTGATCATTTGTTTACATCAATGGAAATGAAAAGCGATGAATTTGGCTTTAATCCCACGATTGCTTGGTATCTCAGGCCCTTTTTTCAGTTTCTTTACTATTACTACTTTCGGGTCGAGACAGAGGGCATATTTAACATCCCTGTGAAAAAACCGGCAATCCTCATCGCCAATCACGCGGGGGGTATCCCGTACGATGGTGTTATGATTCATCTTGCTGTCTACAATAAACTTTCGAGAAAAGATTTTCTTCGCTTTCTGGTCCACGATTTTGTGTTCGATCTCCCCATGTTAGGATCCATGCTGTTGCGCCTCGGCGGTGTACGCGCAAAATTAGATGATGCATTGCGAATCCTCAAGAGGGGCCAATTGCTGCTCATCTTCCCTGAAGGAATCCAAGGCATCGGCAAATTGTATGATGACCGATACAAACTCAAGCAGTTTGGGCACGGCGGGTTTGTAAAACTCGCCATTCTGACAGGCGCTCCCATCATCCCGACCGCTGTCATCGGTTCCGAGGAAATCCATCCCATTCTCTGGACTTCAAAGGGGCTTGGCAATCCCTTGGGCCTTCCCTATCTGCCGCTGACACCCACTTTCCCATGGCTTGGTCCTCTGGGCATGATCCCCCTGCCGTCCAAGTGGCGAATCATCTGTGGTAAACCCATAAGTTTTGCCCATCACAAACCATCCGATGCAAAGAATAACGCCCTCGTAATGAAACTTACGAATGAAGTTCGCGGCATCGTACAGGACATGGTCAATGACGGACTCGCAAGGCGTGAATCAGTTTGGTACTAATTTGATAGTGCGTGAATTATTTATTTTCAGAAAGGATCTTCTTGGTGAGTTTCTTGCCAAGCTCAACGCCCGGCTGATCAAAGGGATTGATGTGGCGTAATGCCCCTGTAAGAGCCGATTGGATTTCATATAACATGAAGAGTTCGCCCATTGCCTGCGGAGTGACTTTTTTGAGTGTAATCTTTATGTTGGGACGATGCGCGTGCGACATAGCTGAGGCAGTGGCCCTAAGCGACGCGTTTAATATATCGACAAGCTGATGCCCCTTGAGGTGATCGAAAGAATCCATCACCTGGGTGATATATGTGCCTTTTTCAAACTGCTCAACACCAAGGAAGGTTATAATTTTGTCGTTTGCGCCATCCATGTAGAGCTGAACCTGAGAATGCTGGTCCGTGGCACCCACTGCCTTGAGGGGTGTCTGCCCGCTTCCACTCTTGCCCAGACTCTCTGCTATCAACTGAATATACCACTCTGCAAAAAGGGAAAGCCTGTCCGCATAGGGCATCATCACGGATATCGACTTGCCCTTCTTTGAATATAGAATTTCATGTACCGCAATATTGCGATAAGCGGGATTAGTCTCAAGATCAATGGTCAAACACCGCTTTGCCATCGCGCGGGCGCCGTCGAGTATGCCTTCAATATCAATCCCGAGACATGCAGCCGGAAAGAGGCCGACTGCAGAGAGCACCGAATAGCGCCCGCCAAGTTTTGGAGGGATATCAAATGACTTAAGTCCTTCAAGGACTGCAAAGCGGCGCAAAGGGCCGTTTTCAGGATCCGTAGTGACATAGATATGATCCTTCCAGCTTTTACCCAGACGCATCTTGAGGATAGGCAACACCAAAAAAAGCTGAGCCATCGTCTCTGTTGTGGTTCCCGATTTTGAAATAACATTAAAACATGTCTCTTTAAAATTAATGAACTCAAGAAGGGTTCCAAACGAATCGGGATCAATGTTGTCACAGACAAAAAGGCGTGGAATATTGCCGCGCCGCTCCCGGTCCATTACATTTGCATGCGGTGGCAAGAGAGCACCGGCAATGCAGCGCAGTCCCAAGGCAGAACCGCCTATGCCCAATACCACAAGGTTCTCAAAGCTGCCTTGCACTTCCCCCCCTGCCTTGCGCAGTGACGCCGCAAGACCGGCTTCGAAAGGATAATCGAAGAATATGGCGTCTTTCGATGACCGCCATTTCTGAAGCTGATCATGCGCATTTATAATCCGGGGCATGATCTCGGCAAGATCATCGGCTGTCACACCGTGTTCAGCCCCGATTACATCGGCCATGCAATTTTTGAAATCGAATTGAAGCATAAAAAACCGTTACCCCTCGCATGGCCTGCCACGAGCAGGGTCGAGGGGCTCGGGGCCGCTCGAATAATAAAAACTACTTTTTCAGAGGATTTAAGTTACAAATTGTACATTCAGTCGCATTTGAACCAAATTTTGTCAAGATGAAGTCCCGGGCGTTTTCACCCAAAGCCCCCCTGCTTCTTGTTTCTTGCTTCTTGTTTTTAAAAACTTAGTTGTCCTTTCATTACTAGGACAACTTTGGCCTTGGATAGGAACTGGTCAAAGAGTTCGTTGCCCGACGGGGCATCGGTTAATGTGGTTTCAAGATGAAGCGTGATGGAACCCGAAACAAGCGGCTCTATAGTGTCAATCTCAAGATTGGGGATCTCAAAATCAATCATGGCAGCCATGCCGGGCGTGATGTCATCGGCCGTCACCTCGCCCAACACAAAACGGATGCGAAACGCCACGTCCTTGAGAGTGATTCGACTCCCGTCAAATGTCCCTGCGGCAGTTTTTCCAAGCGCACCGCTTACAATAAGCGTGCCCGTGACCCCAGATGGTAGTTGGGGAATTTCACTGCTTCGAAGAATCATCAGGGCCGGCGGGAAGTCATCCATCCTTAAAGTCGCCTCCCCTCCGGTGATAGAAAATTTTACGGCACCAGTGAGTTCCAAATCCCGCGCCCCTCCGGAATAGAGCTTGGGAATATCAATGGAGAAGCCGCCCGTGTAGCAGGCCACACCATTTCCTGGCGTGCATTCGCCCGGCTTTCCACCCGCAGAAATCTCCCCGTTTGGCCCCACGATCGCTTGTCCAACAAGCTCAATCTGAACGATTCCCGGGCGAGGTATGTCATATGTGGCTTGCAAAATTGCCCGGTGAATCGCCACGTCCTTTTCCTTTTTTGGTTCATCGCCGGGTTTATGCGGTATCCAGCGATGAGGTCTTCCTGTCTCCCAGCCGCCATAGTTGGCGAAGGTTGTCTCGAGATTGAGCGGTTCGTATGTGATCGTTATGGCAAGCGCGCTGCCGGGCGGTATAATAATGTCCGTTGTGCCGACGGATTGTTCACCCACCTTAATTGAATCGATGCGGAAATGACCGGCTGCATTGCTTCCCTTGTCAAAACCTATGCCGCGTATATGCTGTTCTTCTGCCATGTCTGGATTGCCGATGAGGACTGTCTTTTGTGTGCTCATTGTGACCGGTGTTGTATCAAATGTCTCGACCTTCCAGCCTGCAAATTGATCGCCGGAGCAGGAAGACAGAAGCAAGAAGCAAGAAGCAAGAAACAAGAAGAAGGAAATCGGTTGTGCATTCTTGCTTCTGGCCTCTGGCTTCTGGCTTCTTGCTTCTGGCTTCTTCATTTCACCAACCTGATTAATCATAAAATATAGCGGCATGAAAAGCCGCATTGCGTAATAGACATCCGCCATCTACTTATCGCCATTACTCCAAAAATGTTGCGTGGTTTTAACATCCCCCCTTGTAATCCTTGACGAACGGGTTTTAGCGGGTATTATGCGCATGCCCAGCCATTTAAAATCGGGGTTTGAAAATGCATTTAAGTGACAAACAAATCGAGCGATATCAGCATCATATAACGCTAAAAGATATCGGGGGGGAAGGCCAAAAGAGGCTTCTTGACTCAAAAATTCTGATTGTAGGCGCCGGCGGCCTTGGATCCCCCGCCGCATTTTACCTCGCCGCCGCGGGTATTGGAACAATCGGCATAATTGACGATGATCGTGTTGAACTGAGCAACCTGCAACGCCAGATCCTTCATTCGACAAAGGATATCGGCAAAGTAAAGGTCGATTCGGCCAAGGAGAAGATGCAGGCATTAAACCCGGAGGTTAGGGTCAATGCGCATGCGATGCGCCTGTACCAGGACAACATAAATTCGGTCATTGCGGATTATGATTTCATTCTCGATGCAAGCGATAATTTTCCCACCAAATACCTGATAAACGATGTTTGTGTCGTCAAAGGCAGGGCCTTTTCGCATGGCGGTGTGGTCGGGTTAAAAGGCCAGGCATTCACCTATGTCCCGCAATCGATGTGCTACCGGTGCATCTTCCCCGAGCCGCCGCCATCTGGCATCATCCTCGATTGCCGCGGTGTTGGCATCTTGGGAGCCGTGGCGGGGATCATCGGAACCATTCAGGCGACTGAAGCCATAAAATTCATATTAAAAAGGGGCTCACTTTTGACGGATCAGATGCTCACATTTGATGCATTGGCAATGGAGTTCAGGAAAATCAAGCTCAACAAAAGCAATCAGTGTCCGCTCTGCGGCCATAGGCGCATGATGACATAGTGAACCGAAATAAAAAATTATCACGCTTTAAAGGTTTTAAAGTGTGCCCTTGCATACTCCTTGAAGGCTTCAAGCGTCGTATAACGGGGTGTGAAGAGCTCCCTCTTCATCTTTGAATTGTCCATGATCCATGGATAGCGCATGAAATCAAGCTGACCAGGTGGAGAGCCTATCAGGCGGAAGAGCCAAAGAAGCGAAGCGGCTGGATACAAAAGCCACGCGGGCAGCGCAACCCTGCGTTTCCCTACGATGCGTGCAGTCTCTGAAAACTTCACAACGCCGTCGGCCGCAACATTGAAGACACCACGCACATCTTTTTCAAGACAAGCCACAACACATAAGGCCATGTCATCCTCATGTATAAATTGGAATGGAACGTCACGCACACCTTCGGAATCCTCAATCTGCGGCAAGATTGGAAACTTGAAGATTTCAAAAAAACAATTATCGGTGTTGGGACCTATAAACAGGCATGGTCTCAAGATGACAAATGCACATGAGGGATGGTTCTCAAGAAAATTTTGCGCCAGTCCGTCCGCTGCTGCCTTGAGATACGAGTAACTGTAAGAGCTGTTTCCACGAATTGTTGAGGATTCCGTGAGCGGCAAATCATTATCCGGATGCGCGCCGTAGGCTGCAACACTCGACATCAAAACCACCTTGCCGACATTGTGTTTCTCACAGTTTTTGAGGAAAATCTCCGTGCCTCTGAGTGCGACATCTTCTTCTTTTTTGACATCATGGAGGGCGTTGACAACGAAGGCAAGATGGAGGGCAGCTTCCGGCTTAGCCGACTCGAAGATATCCTTCATCGCATTTTCGTCTGTAACTGAAGCCTGAATGAACCGTTTATAGTTTAATCGGGCATCAGCGGGCTCTTTGACATCGATGCCAAAAAGCTCACAACCTCCTTTGCCGCGCAATAAGGAAACAACTTTTGAACCGAGATATCCTGTGGAACCGGTAATAAGAAGACGCATCATTACTTTCCTTTGGCGAGTTTCATGACCTGCGGCGCATCTTTGAGGCAAATGGGATAATCGCCGGTGAAACAGGCGTCACAGAACCACTCACGGCAGGAAAGCTTCTCAAACCAATAAAGCCCCTCTTCCGATAAATATCCAAGTGAATCGGCTCCGATGAAGCGTCTTATGTCTTCAACGGACTGCCGTGAGGCGATCAGCTCCTCGCGTGTCGGCGTGTCGATCCCGTAAAAACAGGACCATTTTGTGGGCGGAGACGAAATCCTGACATGCACCTCTTTTGCCCCCGTCCGCCGGATCATATCTACGATCTTCATCGACGTGGTTCCGCGCACTATTGAATCATCCACAACAACCACTCTCTTGCCGCTTAGCGCCTCGTGCACACAATTGAGTTTGATCTTCACGCCGAAGTGGCGGATCTCATTTTTCGGCTCGATGAAGGTTCTGCCCACATAATGATTACGAATGAGGCCCATCTCAAAGGGAATTCGGGCCTCCTGCGCATAACCAATGGCAGCAGGCACGCCGGAATCGGGAACCGGTATGACCACGTCGGCCTTAACCGGATGCTCGCGGGCAAGCTGAACGCCAAAACCCTTGCGTATCGGATAGACGTTGCGCCCAAATATTTTGCTGTCCGGCCTCGCAAAATAGATATATTCAAAGATGCAGTGGGCCTTCTTCTCTTCCTCTTTAAAATATTTAAATGAACGCATCCCCGATTTATCGAAAAAAATTATCTCGCCCGGTTCAACCTCTCTTAAAAACTCCGCGCCGATAAGATCCAGTGCGCACGTCTCGGAAACCACTATATGTGCATTGCCGAGTTTGCCGACGACAAGCGGTCTGAACCCCTTCGGGTCCCGCGCCGCGATCATTGTGTCGTCAGCCAGAAAAACAAGAGAATATGCCCCCTCAACATGCTCAAGGGCCTTTGCGATGCGATCCGAAAGTTGAGCGCCCTTTTGCCTTGCGATCTCATGCATGATCACTTCGCTGTCCATCGTCGATTGGAAGATGGATCCGTTTTCTTCCATCTCACGGCGCCTTGTCTGTGCATTAGTCAGATTGCCGTTGTGTGCGATGGCCAGCTGGCCGCTGGCCATGTTTGCCACAAACGGCTGTGCATTTTCAAAAGTTGAACTGCCCGTAGTGGAGTATCTCACATGACCGATGGCGTGCATGCCGGGCAGTCGTTTGAAGACATCCTCCGAAAAAATCTCTGCGACAAGACCCATGGCCTTGTGTTGATGAAATTGGTTGCCGTTTGATGTGACAATGCCGGCGCTCTCCTGACCGCGATGTTGGAGGGCGTAAAGGCAAAGATACGCAAGCTTTGCCGATTCAGTGTGATTTGCGATGCCGACTATTCCACACATAATTCTCTCGCGAGATCGCTTGATCGTGAGATCGTCAGATCGCCATACCGTTTTTGCGATCTCACTATCTCACGACCTCACAATCTCACGAAATCAAAATCTTACGAAATCAACGCTCTCCTAACATCTTTTGTAGTGCAGTAGCCCACTGTGCATGCAGATCCGCAAGGTCAATGCAGAGGATGTTGTTGACCGCAAGCATCCGGCCGCCCACACGTCCGATGATCTTGGAGGCCGCGCCCTCTTCCCTTGCGATGGTGAGCATCAAATCCACATTGTCGGGCGCGACAGAGATTATGATGCGCGAAGCGCTCTCGCCAAAAAGCAAAACGTCCGGGCGAATATCATCTGTTAACTCTATGGTAGAACCAAGCAGGCCTTCAGGCCTTAATATCGAACATTCCGCAAGTGCCACGGCAAGCCCGCCTTCGCTCACATCGTGAGCAGATTTGATAAGGCCGCGGGAGATCCCCGTGCGGCAAACCTTCTGGACGGCTCGTTCACGCTTGAAATCAAGCTGCGGAGGATGACCCGCAATCTTTTGGTGTAAAAGAGACAGATACTCGCTCCCGCCGATCTCAGCCTCGTTGCGCCCGAGAAATATGATTACATCCTTGTCATCCTTCCACCACGGCGTGCAGCGTTTTTCAACATCATCCAACAATCCGATCATGGCGACGACAGGGGTGGGATAAATCGCATTGCCCTTTGTTTCATTATAAAAGCTGACGTTTCCGCTCACAACAGGCGTTTGAAACTGCCGGCAGGCCTCCGCCATGCCTTCAACCGCACGGACAAACTGCCACATGATCTCCGGCTTTTCCGGATTGCCGAAATTCAAACAGTCAGTGATGCCCAAGGGAGTCGCCCCAACGCAGGACAGATTGCGCGCAGCCTCGGCGACCGCCAATGCCGCACCTGTCCACGGATCAAGATAACAATACCGGCTGTTGCAATCCGATGTTAAAGCAATTCCTTTTTTTGTCGCCTTTTGTCCACCTGCATGCGCTTCTCCTGTAATACTTGGAATGTGGTCCTTAATTCGAATCACAGCGGCATCAGACCCCGGCACAACAACGGTATTGGTCATGACCATGTAGTCGTATTGCTCCCACACCCACGATTTGCGCGTGAGATTCGGGGAAGTCATCAGCCGGAAAAGCACTTCATTAAGATCATTGGGAACGGGAATTGAATTGATGTCAAGAGACTGGATTTCACGCTGCCATGCCGGCTCTTTCATGGGTCGTTCATAGACCGGAGCATTGTGAACAACCGGCGCCACAGAAAGCTCAACGACCTTTTTGCCTCCATGTGTAATCCGAACCATCCCGTCATCAGTGACTTTTCCAATGACCGCACATTCGAGATCCCACTTTTCAAAAATTTTCATTACGTCCTGCTCACGTCCCTGATGGGCAACCAAAAGCATCCGCTCCTGTGATTCCGACAGCATAATCTCATAGGGCGTCATTTCGCCGGCCCGAAGCGGAACCTTATCGAGATCCACTTCCATGCCGCTGCCGGCGCGCGAGGCCATTTCAAATGTGGAACAGGTAAGCCCGGCTGCTCCCATATCCTGAATACCGACTATAGCGTCCGTCGCCATAAGCTCAAGGCATGCCTCCAGCAAAAGTTTCTCCGTAAACGGATCTCCCACCTGCACAGTCGGACGCCTCTCTTCCGATGTTTCATCAAATTCATCGGAGGCCATTGTTGCTCCGTGGATACCGTCGCGCCCCGTCTTTGATCCAACATAGATTACCGGATTTCCAACGCCGGAGGCCTTGCCGCGATAGATCCGAGAGGCATCCATGATGCCCAGCGTGAAGGCATTCACAAGTATATTTCCGTTATAACATTCATCAAAGAACACCTCGCCGCCGACCGTCGGTATTCCCATCGTATTTCCATAACCTCCGATACCCGCGACCACCCCCTTTACCAAATAGGGCATGCGCGGGGCCTTGAGGGAGCCAAACCGGAGCGAGTTGAGATTGGCTATGGGACGCGCCCCCATCGTAAAGATGTCTCGCAAAATCCCGCCGACGCCTGTCGCCGCTCCCTGATATGGCTCTATAAAAGACGGGTGATTGTGAGACTCCATTTTAAACGCCACCGCCAGCCCGTCGCCGATGTCAATGATGCCGGCATTTTCTCCGGGTCCCTGCAGGACCCGGGGCCCTTCAGTTGGAAATTCCTTGAGATATACGCGCGAGCTCTTATATGAGCAGTGCTCCGACCACATCACGGAGAAGATGCCGAGCTCTGTGATATTTGGCTCACGCCCGATCGCTTCCACAATCATTTTGTATTCATCCGGCGTCAGGCCGTGATCTTCAACGATTTGAGGTGTGACTTTGATATCCTGTTTCATTAGAAACCCTATTAAGTTCAAAAAGCAAAATGCAAATTTTTGATTTTTGCGTTCTGGTTTTGCATCTCTCGCTTTAAGTTTTGCGCTCCTTACTCTCCCACCATGATATAATTGATTCAAATATCTTCATGCCGTCGCGATTGCCCAGTATCGACTCCGAGCACCTCTCCGGATGTGGCATCATGCCGCAGACATTACCATTTTCATTGGTGACGCCGGCCACAAATTCCATCGAGCCGTTGGGATTGAATTCTTTGCCCAGGTTTCCGTCCGGATCGCAATATCGAAAGAGCACCTGATTCTCATCCGTAATTTTCATGAGCGACTTCTTTTCCATGTAAAAGTTGCCGTCCATGTGGGCTATCGGTATTCGCATGACCTGACCATTCCTGCAGGCCATAGTAAAGGGACTTTGTGTTTGTTCCACGCGGACAAAGACATCGCGGCAGATGAATTTGAGCGTGGAGTTGCGAATCAATGCCCCCGGCAAAAGACGTGCCTCCTGCAGGATTTGAAATCCGTTGCAGATGCCGAAGATTAGTCCGCCTTCCTTTTCGAATTTCTTGACAGACTTCATAACAGGCGATTGCGCGGCCATCGCGCCTGACCGAAGGTAATCGCCGTAGGAAAAACCGCCGGGCAAAATCAGACAGTTGGCGCCATTGAGATCTGTCGACTTGTGCCAGATGAAAAACGCCTCATGGCCCAGGACATCGGCCAGAACATGGCGGCAGTCATCGTCACAATTGCTGCCGGGAAAGACTATGATTCCGAATTTCATGAATGCAGTGACTAGTGATTAGCGACCAGTGATTGGTGATCGAAATTAAAGTGATTATTAACTAATCACTAATCACCAATCACTAATCACTCTTACGTTATTTCAAACCGGTAACTCTCAATAACCGTATTTGCCAAAAGTTTTTCGCAAACCTCTTTCAAGGCCGTTTCCGCCTCTTCCTTCGGTATATTGTCAAGTTTCAGCTCGATATATTTACCGATGCGCACATTGGAGAAGCCTTTGTAACCAATCGCTGAAATCGTGTGCCGCACTGCTTCTCCCTGCGGATCGTGGACACCCCTTTTTAATGTGACGTAAACTTTGGCCAACATATTTTTTCTCCATAATCAAATTCGAAATTCGAATATCAAAATACGAAACAAATCCAAAATTCAAATTTTCCAAATTCAAAACACGGTGGTTTGGGTCATTTGGATTTTGGATTTCGAATTTGTTTCGAATTTCGGATTTCGTGCTTCGAATTTCACTTAAACACCCTCTTAAAAATTTCCTCCACGTACTTAAAGTGCTGTTTGATATCAAAAAGCTCAGAAATCTGATCCGGCTTGAGATATTTCTTCACTAACGGATCTTTTGCGATTAGCCTTTCAAAATCTTCCTGCTTCTCCCACGCGCGCATCGCCGCACCCTGCACAATTTTGTAAGCCTCTTCGCGGCTCATGCCCGCCTGCGTCAGGGCAAGGAGTATATCCTGCGAGGCATATAAGCCGCGCATGCGGTTGAGATTGTTAGTCATGCGATCCGGAAAGACATCAAGACTTTCCAGCATACCGCTTAAACGCGAGAGCATGAAATCAACCAGTACGGTGCTGTCAGGCGCGATTATGCGTTCGACCGAAGAATGGGAAATGTCGCGCTCATGCCAGAGGGCCACATTTTCAAAGGCGGCGAGGGCATTGGCGCGGACTACACGCGCAAGACCCGTGAGGTTCTCGCTCAGAATGGGATTTCGCTTGTGCGGCATGGCGCTTGATCCCTTCTGCCCTTTTCCAAACGGTTCTGCCGCTTCGAATACCTCCGAGCGCTGAAGATGCCTTATCTCTACTGCAATCTTTTCGATGGAAGATGCTATTCCTGCAAGGACAGAAAAATAATACGCGTGGCGATCACGCTGGATGATCTGGTTTGAAATCGGCGCCGGCTTCAAACCCAGTTTTTTGCAGACATGGGCTTCAACAGCGGGGGGAACATGCGCGAAGGTCCCAACGGCCCCCGAAATTTTTCCCACGCCGACTTCCTCAATTGCAGACCGAACACGGTCAAGGTGTCTTTCAAACTCTGAGTGCCACAAGGCAATCTTTAGGCCGAATGTGATCGGTTCGGCATGAACACCATGCGTGCGTCCGATCATCGGCGTCATTTTATATTTATTTGCCTGCTTCTTGAGAACTTTTAGGAAATTTTCAATATCCGCAACAATCAATTTACCCGCCTCAACAAGCTGACAGGCGAAGGCCGTATCAAGAAGATCTGACGAAGTAAGGCCAAGGTGGATATAGCGTGCATCACTGCCTACACATTCAGCAACTGACGTGAGAAAAGCGATCACATCATGTTTCACTTCCGTTTCGATTTGGGCCATTCGCTGAAGATTATAATTAGCCTTACGCTTGATGTTTGCCAGCGCATCCCGTGGAATCTTTCCCAGCCCCGCCCACACCTCGCACACAAGCAGTTCGATCTTTAGCCAGAGATTGCACTTGGACTCATCCTTCCAGATGTCTGACATTTCAGGGCGTGAATAACGAGGAATCATAATTCAAATCCCAAATTCCAAATTCCAAATCCCAAGCACCAAATCGCAAACAGGGTTTTTATCATTGGTATTTGGCATTTAGGATTCATTTGGTATTTATAATTTGTCGTTTGAAATTTTATTTACAATGCAATTTAAAAATTGCGGTTCAACCACTTGATATTGCTTGGAATAAATGCCGTTCAAGAGGAGCGGACTATATATTAGCAGCTCCACAGATGCAACGGCAATTTTTTTCATTACAGAGGCGCACAGGACACAGAGAAAACCTTTAATTTATTTAGCACAGAGACACAAAACCGCAGAGAAAATTATAATTTTTTTAATCTCCGTGCCTGTGCGTCTCTGTGACGTCAGTTAAAAATTAACGTATTCTCCGTGTCTCCGTGCTAAAAGTCTAAATAACCCTTGAAACTTGGGCTATTTTTACTAGAATGACGGTCAAATTATGAATCGCCTGACCATATTTTTTGCCATGGCCCTTTTTATCTTTATTTGCTTCGTTCCAGCGAAGTCATTTTCCAAGACACAGCAGGAAGGAGGATTAGAAGATATCATAAAGGAAGAAAGCGGCCTTGCGCCAAGGCCCGAAGAAGTGCCGGAAGAAGAGGCAATTCCAGAGGAAGCGGCGCCAGAGGAAATACCTGCTATGGCACCAACACCAGCGGCACCTGCAGTGAGATTGCCTCCGGAAGCGGCGGCGCGTGAAGGCGAAGAAGCAAGGCAAATCGTCATCGACAGCCTTGTGAATCTCAATTATGTTTTCAATAATTCACCGGATAGTTTCATATTGAAATACCATCTCCATCTTGAAGGAAAAGTCGCTGCTACCATAGCAGTGGTAAAAGGCACCGCTTCGATCGCAACTGAAGTGACCGGCTTTCTCGCCAAGTGGCCGACTGGCAGCTGTAAACTTGTCGTTAACATCCCGGACACTCCATTTGAAATGATCTTCAGAAAATCCTCCGAAGACAAGGCCAATATTGATCTCAAATTCACCAACCCCATCACAGAAACATGGGAGTCGCAGTGCAGTTTTGAAGATGCACCGGGAGCTAAGTTCAACACGAAGGGTGATCCGGAAAAGTGGCTCGCCAAGGCGCTAGAAAAGGCACGCCCTCCTTTGAATCGCCTGACGATGCCCGTAACCGTCGATGAATCAACCACGATGAAGTTTGAGATTGGAAAGCAGAATATTAAGGACCCCCCTCTTGGCAGCGCAGAGGTCGAAGGAACCGGCGTTATCACTATAAATCCCGGTGCAGGCGGCTGATGGCCTTGTATGCCGATGCCGTCGTGCCGCCTATGAACCTAAACGTTGCACGTCTTGAAAAATCAAAGACCGCCTTCCTGCCGACAATCCTGACAAAATTTTTCAGGGCCGATGGGCTGTGGAAAAAAACGGTGTCGATTTTGTTTGAGTTGATTAATCGCTGAAGCTTAGCCTTGTCGATGTCTTTTGGAATGATCGTTTGGTAGGTCTCAACGACATCAACTTTTGCGCCGCGCTTTTTGAGCCAGGCCGGTAACGCCTCGAGAATCTCCCTGGCCGAAGGAAAAAGGACATGTTTATCCCTGAAATCATAATGCCTTAACGCCTTGATTAATCCTTGAGCGCTGTAACTGTCTTTTTGAGGCAGAATAACATCTGAAACACCCTCTGCTTGCAAAATTTTTTTAGTTGTTGGTCCGATGGCAGCAATATGCCCCCTCACCCTAGCCCTCTCCCACAAGGGAAGAGGGGACCCTAAACTGCGAAACCGCTGGAAAAATTTTAAAACGGCATTCTGGCTCGTGAAGACAAGCCAGTCGTATTTATCTAGGCGCGAAATAGCAAAGTCTAGCGCCCGAAAATGATCATGGGGATCGTCGATCTCAATCAGGGGTATATGTATTACCTTTGCACCTGATTTTTTGAGTCTCGAAATGAGTTCGTATGCCTGATGCTTTGGCCGTGTCACAAGAACCCGTTTCCCCTTAAATTTTGAATATTTTCTAATAATCACAGTCCTACCAACTTTTAAAAGAGGCGTCGGACGCCTGCAATAAAATGGGCAATATCGGTCCGTATAAGCAAATTTCTTGTTATGATTATTTGCATTCACTTTATGAAAGGCGTCCGACGCCTGTGCAATAAACGGTCGGCAAGGCGTTTTCCCAATTTTTCCGCCTCGTCTAGAAATCCTTCAGCATGATCACGATATCCCTTTCCTCCATCAAATGAACCAAGATAAGCGATCATCTGAAGGCGCCCATTTTTTACTGTCGCATACGCAGCCAGGGGTGTATGGCAGTCACCCTCAACGGCCTTTAAATATGCCCTCTCAGCCAAAACTGCGGCTGCCGTCTCTTCGTGATGACAGTTTTTTTGAAGTTTCTCCATCAGTTCACTGTCATCCCGCCTTGTTTCCAAGGCAAGCGCACCCTGCCCTACAGATGGAATCATAAGTTCAACGGGAATATATTCTTTTATGACATCCGTTTTTCCCAAACGCACAAGCCCTGCCGCAGCCAGGATGATTGCATCGAATTCCCCTGCGTCAAGCTTTGCAAGGCGGGTATCCACGTTGCCTCGAATTGAAAGGAGTTTCAGATCCCGACGCCAATCCATGAGTTGTGCCTGTCTTCGCGGTGAGGATGTACCGACACGGGCGCAAGGCGACAATTTACTCAATCCAGAAAATTTGTTGGATACAAAAACATCACGCGGATTTTCACGTTCTGGTATCGCCGCTATGCAAAGCCCACGCGGAATCTTGGCAGGGACATCCTTCATGCTGTGAACGGCAAGATCAATCTCACATTTCAGCAACGCCTCCTCAATTTCCTTAACAAATAATCCCTTTTGACCCTCCTCGATCAATGGTTGATCGGTCATGTCGCCGGTTGTTTTAATCGTCCTTATCTCAACTAATTCCCCGCATAGCTTCAGCATCGATGCGACAATCTCTGCCTGAATGATTGCCAACTTTGATCCCCGCGTCCCGATTGTAATCGCCCTTTTCATCTCCTACCCGATGGATGTCGCATGACATTTTGTGTCGGACATAATCCTAAAGTATTACTTTAAGTAAGTATTGATATCTCCAAGTATAGCACGAAGTATTTTAATAATTCTTGGCTGAACGTGAGTCATGGCTTTTAGGACTGCCTCATGAGACATCTCGCCTTCATGGAGGTCGGCGGCCGTATTTGCGATACAGCTCAAAGCCAAAACCTTGAGCTTTAGAAAATTGCATGCAATCACTTCAAAGACCGTGGACATACCTACCGCGTCTGCACCCAATTGGCGGTAGGCCCTGATCTCTGATTTGGTCTCATAGGATGGGCCTGTAACTGCTATATAGGTACCAATTTTAAGATCGATCCCCTCTTTTTTAGCGACCCTGAATGCTATTTCCCTAATGCCCTTGTCGTATGCGTCGGTCATGCCCGTAAACTGGTTCTTGTTTCGCTGGATGGCAATGCCAATCAGGGGATTGGTGCCCATCATGTTGATGTGATCGGAAACAATCATGATGTCACCCGGTTTGAACGCCGCATTGATCCCGCCAACCGCATTGGTTGTGACCACCGCCTTCACACCCAGTTTTTCAAAGACAAAATAAGGAAACACGACCGCCTGCGGCGTATGCCCCTCGTAATAATGATAGCGGCCCTGCATAACAGCCAGTGGGACTCCATTCCACGTACCCAAGATGATCTTTCCCGCATGGCCTTCAACGCGCGTTTTGGGAAAATGTGGGATTTCCGATGAGGAAAAGATCTGCTGGTCTTCAAGGCCACGAACAAATTCATCAAGGCCGCCCGTCAATACAGTCAAAATTTTGGGTGTAATTTTGATCTTTGATTTCAAAAAGGCGGCGGATTCATCGACCTTTGAGAAGAAGGTGTCGAAATCCATCAAACCTCCCGTATAAGTGTTGAAGTGTAGAAGTGTAGGAGTGTAGAAGTGTTTAAGTCAGACTTCTACACTTCAACACTTCTACACTTGCGCACTGATTATCGCCACTCCAGAACTCGTACCGATGCGTGAAGCCCCGGCTTCTATCATCGCCTCTGCCTCTGAGCGCGTACGGATTCCGCCGCTCGCCTTGATCTTGCAGCGATTGCCCACCGCAGCCTTGATAAGCCTCATATCTTCAAGGGATGCGCCACGACTGCCAAAGCCCGTTGAGGTCTTCACAAAAGCGGCGCCGGCACTCATTACAATTGAGGAGGCCTTCGTAATCTCCTCTGGTGTAAGATAACATGTTTCAATAATTACCTTCACAGGACGGGGAGCCGCAATGCGCACCACCTCCCGAATTTCATCTTCAACATGCCTCAAATTCCCGCCTTTGAAAAAACCGATGGACATGACCATATCAATCTCCGTCGCCCCGTTCTTGATTGCGTCTTCAGTTTCGCGCACCTTGACAGCAATTGTGGATGCTCCAAGGGGAAAACCAACAACCGTTGCAAGGCCGACCTGCGTGCCCTTAAGTTGACTCGCGGCAAAGGTCACATAACAGGGATTGACGCAGACTGCAGCAAATGAGTGCTCCCTTGCCTCACCGCAGACCTTCTCAATATCTTTGGGCGTTGCCTCAGCTTTAAGGATTGTATGATCGATGTATTGAGCCAGGTTCATTGGGCCTCCTATTTTGTATATGGCTTATGGCTAATCGCTAATAGCTGATCGCTGATCGCTGATCACTAATAGCTAATCAGCAAAGAGAAATCCTCTATATTTCAAATAGTTACAAAAGCAAATTATTTTTTCAGTCGAAAAGCAACTTTGGCCCTCCATACAACCGATAATAGAAGTAGAGGGAAAAAGATAGATTAAAAATTGTTTTCTTACCCCCCCTTTTTGGGCCCTTCCGCAATAGTGCGGGAGGGTCTTTTTTATTGACCACCTATAATCCCTCCTTTATAAAAACAACTACCACAGAGACACGGAGGCGCAAAACAAATTGCGTATTTCGGATTGCGGATTTGAAATCCGCAATCCACAATTCGCAATCCGAAATTTTCTTTCTGTCTCTGTGGTGTATTGTTTTCAACTTGGAGGACAAATGGACGAAAAAAGCGAAGCCCTTGAATTTCCAATCAATAAGGAACTTTTAGGAGAAGCCACCAGGGTCAAGGAAAATTGGAAGGTTGTCAAAGATCGCCTTAAAAAGATAGAGGATCACAGGGACAAGGTCAGTCCGCCTGTGTATGAACGTGTCAGGGCCGATTACGAGGAAAAGCTCAAAGAGGCAACGGAAGGTGTTTTAGAAAAGAAACACGCCATTGACCGTGAACTTGTAACCCTTTACGAAACACAGAAGAAAATTACCTCGCAACTTGATACACACCGCCATACACTTGAGGAGATTAAATTTCGCAATGTCTTGGGCGAATTCACTGAAGAGGAATATCAGCGCAAGGCAAAGGAAGAACAGGAAAAGATCAGCAAATTCGAGACGATCCTTTCATCTGTAAATACCAACATCGGCCGCTATGAAGAACTCTTCCATGAAGAGGTGGAACTTTTATCACTCGAAGAGGGGATAACAGCGGAAGAAGAAGAAATCCCGGCGGAAAAACCCATATCGGAAGAATATCTTGAAGGCGCAGAGGCCCACGACTACTTTACCGGCGGCGAGGTCACTGCCGAATTAGATGAGGAACGCCTCACTCATAAAGAAGCGCGCGGCAAACAAGCCAAGAAGCCCGCTGTTGCGCATTATGCGCGCGTCGTCATCATCAGCGGCGACGATGCGGGTGCAACCTACCCCATAAAGGACGCTATTACATTTGGCAGGGCTGAATCGAACACCGTTGTACTTCGTGACGCAAAGGCATCGAGACAACACGCAAAGATCGTTCAGCGGGACGAAGAATACGTCCTGATCGACTTGAACAGCTCAAATGGAACATTTGTAAATAATGAGCGCATTGAGGAATACGTGCTTACCAATAACGACGAATTTGAGATAGGCAATACGGTCCTGCAGTTTCAAAGCTAATTATTGTTAAAATCCCAATGCCCATATTTCCACCGCAAATGCGTTAGGCGATGTTCATTTGTGATTTGGGATTTGGGATTTGTCTTAGTGCGCCTCGGCCCAATTTATGCCTGTCCCAATATCCACGACCAGCGGGACGTCAAGTTGCACAATTTTCTCCATCTTCTCTCTGACAAACTCGCCCAAAACCGCCGCATCATCTTTGGGCACCTCGAAGAGCAGTTCGTCATGGACCTGCAGGATCAGTCGGCTGTTGGGAAATTGTTTTGGCATCTCACGATGTATTTTGATCATTGCCTTCTTGATGATATCGGCCGCGGTCCCCTGGAAAACAGTATTAAACGCCATCCTCTCCGTCATCTGTTTCACTGTCTCATTTTTGCTGTTTATGTCGGCAACCGGCCTTCTCCTTCCAAAGAGTGTCTCGACAAACCCCAATTTCCTCGCCTTCGAAAGCACCTTCGCTTTTAGTTTGTCAACGCCGGGATAGCGATCAAAATATGCATCGATATATTTTTTAGCCTTATCCACTTCTATTTTGAGCTGACGCGAAAGGCCAAAAGCACTTTGCCCGTAGATCGTTGCAAAATTCACCGTCTTCCCGATAGCACGCTGCTCATCTGTGACATCACTTAGTGGACATCCAAAGATTCCCGCGGCCGTGATTTTGTGCACATCCTCGCCCTTATCAAAGGCATCCACTAAGGACTTGTCTTGGGAAATGTGCGCCAAGACCCTAAGTTCAATTTGAGAATAATCAGCGGAAAGAAGGACATTGCCATCTTCCCCAATAAATGCCTCCCTGATTTGCCTGCCCTCAGGGGTTCGGACAGGTATGTTTTGAAGATTGGGATCCGATGAAGAGAGTCTCCCCGTTGCTGCAATCGTCTGATTAAAAGATGTGTGAACACGACCCGTATCCTTTTTTACAAGCAGAGGCAAGGCATCGATGTAAGTCGATTTTAGTTTTGAAAGTGAGCGATATTCAAGGATCAGGGCCGGCAGCTGATGTTTGAGCGCAAGCTCCTCCAATACACCGACATCTGTTGAGTAACCGGTCTTTGTTCGCTTTGGCGTTCCGAGCTTGAGTTTTTCAAAGAGGATCGCGCCGAGCTGTCGGGTTGAGTTAATGTTAAACTCCTCTTTTGCCTCCACATAGATCTTTTTTTCCAGGGTCATGAGTCTTTTTTCAAAATCGCGCGAAAGGGCACCGAGTCTTTCGGTGTCTATTTTCATTCCCGCCTTCTCCATGCCAAGCAGAACGCTGACAAGCGGCATCTCCATGTCAAAAAAGAGCTGGTCAAGCGCCGCATCCTTAAGTTTGGGGATGAAAATATCAGCGAGTCTTAACGCCACATCGGCATCTTCACACGAGTAATCGCGAGCCAAATCAAGATCCACCTCGGCAAAGGATTTCTGTTTCTTGCCTTTTCCCACGACATCCTCATAACGAATCGTTTTGTGATCCAGATGTTGCTGCGCAAGCAGATCAAGGTTGTGAAAACCGCCCGGATTCAAAAGATAAGAGGCAATCATCGTGTCACAATAGATTCCGTTAACCTCAATATCGTAACGCAAAAGAATTGCGATGTCGTATTTGAGATTCTGGCCGATCTTTTTGATTGAGGGATCGGTAAAGACGGGCTTGAGTTGAGCGATAACATCCGGGAGCCTGAGTTGCCCCTCACTTCTCGCCCTCTCCCCTAAGGGGATGGGAATTGGGAAGGGAGTGCCAAAGAGTTCACCTGTTTCTCCCGCCCCTTGCATCCGTGCTTCTTTGCCTGTTTGCTCCTTTGCCTCTTTACCCACATGCCCCACCGGTATATATGCCGCTTTTCCATGTGCTGTCGCAACCGATATCCCGACAATTGCTGCCTCCATGACATCAAGGGATGTTGTTTCAAGATCAAATGAGAAACACGCCGCCTTTTTTATTTGCTGGATCAACTTTTCAAGTGCATCCTCACTTTGAATGAGACGATACCCTTCCTTGCTGATTGTCGCCTTTGGCGCAAGTTCTGAGAGCAATTTTGTGAATTCAAGTTCCCTGAAAAGTTCGTGCAGTTTTTTCTCATCGGGCCCGGATATTGCAAAATCTTCAAATCGATAAGTAATGGGAACATCCGTCTTAATCGTGACGAGTTCCTTTGAAAGTCTGGCGTTTTCCGTGTTCTTCACGATTTTATCCGCCATCCCCTGCGACAGTTCGTCCACATGTCTGATCAGGTTTTCAATTGATCCATATTGCTTTATGAGCTTTGAGGCAGTTACAACACCTATACCCGGAACACCGGGGACGTTATCAGATGCATCACCAGCCAACCCCAAGATATCGATGACTTGATCGGGTTTGACGCCGAATTGATCTATAACCTCTTTTTCACCAATCCGTCTCTCCTTCATGCTGTCGTACATTAAGACAGCGCCGCCAACGAGTTGCATCAAATCCTTGTCGCCCGAAACGATTACGACACTGAGTTCATCGGATGCCAGTTTTTTGGCGATTGTCCCGATAATGTCGTCGGCCTCAAACCCGGGCAGCTCAAGCACAGGGATATTGAGGGCCTCAAGTATCGGCTTGAAATAAGGAAACTGCTGCACAAGATCATCTGGCGGCGCAGAGCGGTTGGCCTTGTACTCCTCATAGAGTTCGTCCCGAAACGTCGGCTCTGCCGTGTCAAAAACGACTGCGATATGATCGGGTTTCTCTTCGCGGATGAGTTTCAGAAGCATCTTGGTAAAACCGTACAGTGCATTAGTTGGAAGGCCCTTGGACGTGGAAAGCGGGCCGATGGCATAATAGGCGCGATAGATGTAATTCGCACCGTCTATTAAATATAGCTTCTTTTTCGACATAGGCTTTTTAACTATTAAGCAATCAAGCTATTGAGCTATTGAGTTTGATAGCTTAATATAGCTCTGTTTTACACTTCACAACATTAAAATGAAAATGCTAGAAAAAATTTCGTCATTTGTCCAAAAACGTCCTGGACTAATTCTTGTCACAGTTGCCGTCATAACAGTCCTTTTCTTGATCCCCCTTTCTCATTTTAAGATCGATGTCTCCGTCAAACCGGTTTTCCCGGATTATATCAATGCCGTTGGGGATAAATGGTTCGATATCAGACCCAAGGACGATTTTAATTATCTCATCGTTGAAAGCCTTGACAAAAGCATCCTCTCCCTACCGGCCGTAAAAGAGCAGGACCGCCTCATAAGAATGATCGAGGGTTTTTTGAAGGCGTCTCACTCTGAGGACATCGAAATAAAGAGTTTTGTGGGGCTCTTAAGCAAAAAACTTGAAAGAAAGGAAAAACACATAGCCGCGATTACAAGCCAACGTAAATTAAACAGGGAGCTTTTCGAAGTCTTTGCAGAATCTCCTGACGACTTCAAAAGGGATTTTCAAGTCTTTCTATCGGCCGAATACAATCGTGACACGCTCGACCGACTGATGAAAAAAAGGAAAATCATCCTCAATCCCTTTCTTTCACTTTTTGTCTCCAAGAATTTTGACTTTGAGCTGCCGGACGCAAAATCAACTCCAGTCTGGTTTGAAACGACGAGTAAAGATCTGGATCTTAGGAGGTCCCTTGCAGTTTCTTTGAGAGAAATGATCAATCACATACCTTTTATGCACATCAGGGTACATCACGTGTCTTATCCCGTTGTCGAGCAGGATATTAACTCAAGGATTGGGGGAAACTCGATCATATTGGGAATTTTGATCACATTAGTGATTTGGCTCATAATCTTTATCTCTTTTAGAAGAATATTCTATTCGGCAGCTCCCATTATCATTATGGTAACAGCCGTCATCTGGACCTTCGGAACCGTCTCTCTCTTGGGCATAAAATTTACCATAATACATAACATTATAATTCCTCTGCTCATGGGAATAGGGGTAGACGGCCCAATTCACCTTTCAAAGAGATTTCTGGAGGAAATAGGCAAGCCCTGTAAAAGAAATTTCGCTGGTGTCATTCCTGCGGAAGCAGGAATCCCAAGTCGACCATTGGATTCCCGCTTTCGCGGGAATCACACAGACGAAATGACGCCCTTTAATGCCCTTTGGATCACATATCGCGAAACCGGTTTTAGTCTCTTCCTTGCCGCATTGACCACGATCCTCGCCTTCGTTTCAAACATCGTCTGGCCCGGAAACAGCTCTGCCTTCAGGACCTTGGGCATTACAATCATCATCGGTATATCCTTCACATTGCTTTTAACCTATCTCCTGTGGGGGGCATTTTTATCATTACCCATCAGGCCGAACTTGCCATTTTGTCATCCTGAGCCGCATGCTAAGGATCCCATGGGATTCTTCCCCTTCGCTTCGCTCTGGGTCAAAATGACAAACAGACTCAGCATGACACTCCAAAAGATCCCCCAAAAAGTCTTCGATACCTCAATGAAATATAGCAGCCAAATTGTTATTTTACTTTCTATATTAACACTGGCTTCCCTCGCTTCCATTCCCTTTCTAAAAACGAATGCCACTATCACAGAGGTCCTCCCAAAAGGCACGCAGGCCTACGCTGACTTTCAATTCTGGGAAAGACAAAAGACGGCCAAATATCGGACGCAGGCCATCCTTATTGAAGGAAATGTCTTGGATCCCAGATTAGTGCCGGCGTTGGATTTGCTAAAGGCCAACACGCGCGATGATAGTTTCTTGGAGCAGTTTGAAGGCAAAATAATATTTGAAAGTGCAAACACGCTGGCGGATGAACTGAAAAAGAGACTTGAATTAATGATAAACCCGAAATTTTTTTATGACGAGGTACTCCAAAATACAGAATTTGCGGATTCGCTTTTGGAGATCACATGGAAGGATAAGGCGGAAAATCTCATTTTTAAAGATGCCCAAGGAAATTACAATGCTATTGCGGCAACTGTCAACGTTGATGCCTCGGATTCAAAAAAGATAAGAAAGGCTATTAATGATCTTGAAGAAGACATTAAAAGAAGCGGCCTAAATTATATCCCGGGTATTAAAACTTCCTTGGTGGGAAAGATATTTGCCGATACCAAGGCAGATGCTTACCTAAGAGAGAACCAGTTCAGATCGTTCGGTCTTGCCATCATTTTGACCTTTCTTGTATTGATCCCGATTTACATCCCCCGCACCAGGACCCTCTCCCCACCCGCCTACGCCAAGGCTACGGCAGGCAAGCAGGGGAGCGGGTCAAGGGTGAAGGGGCGCGTTCTGCCATCAGCCATCTTATGCCTCATTCTCCTTGCCCCGATAGTAATAGCTTCACTTTTGACGATCGGACTTATGGCCATTTTTCAAGTGTCTCTCACTTTTTTGAGTGTCATGGTCATCGCGATCACAATCGGGCTTGGTATTGATTATGCCATTTATCTATCCGGAAGATATCTTGAAGAGCTAAATGCCCATGATGAAAAAGAAGCCGCACGAAGAGCCATAGAAAGCATAAGCGGGGCATTTTGGACAGCAGCGGTCACCACTATCGTCGGCTTTTCCATCCTCTCTTTCTCCTTCCTCCCTATCGCCAAGTCCTTTGGCCTTCTTTCTGCGTTGGCCATAGCTCTTTCCGTCCTCATCACCCTATTTTTGCTGCCGATCCTTTTGGTGAGGTTCGTTAAAAAATAATTCGCTGCAGAGACGAGAGAGACACAGATAAATACTAAAAATTTTTGTCGTTCTCTGTGTTATTTGTGTCTCCGCGGTGAATTATTGTTTTGAATACCAAAATGCCCCGTCTACGAGTTACTTTGAATCCGTAGAAAGGGCGTTGGTGCCAGTTGCCGTCTCATTTAAGGCGTCGGTGTCGGTAACAGATCTAACAGCGTATCTTTTTCAAACAGCCACCTGTTGATCTCATTTAGTGTCCACTCCTGATTGCCTTCGTCAACGAAATGCATGTGCGGGATGCGCGCAAGTATAGCCAAGCCGTTAGACATACCGTGTGTGGAAAGCATCGGCGATATGATCGCTGCCGCCTCAAGCTCCTCGGTGGTTGCCACATCCAAAATGTCTATATTATCAACATAATCGTTTGCGACCCTGAGATCGTTGAAAATAGGACGGAGCTGATCCTTAAGAGAAGGATTTTTTGCGCTTATTTTATCAAATTGATCCTCAAACTCAGTGGACGGATTACCTGAGTCATCTTCTCCCACAACATCGGCATAATCATTGGCATGGTTAGGATCGAACCCCAGCAATTGAATCTTGGCATCTTCTAAGTTAGGTCTGTAAAGGTCTACTTTAACAAAGATTTGTTTCTGTCCACCAAGCATGCCGGAGTCGAATTTATAATAAGTAAGCGAGCTTTCGCAGAAATTTGAAGTTGGAACAAGTTCGTACATTGTACAAGGACCATAGCCGAGGCAATCATCACGATGAGAAACGTTAATCAGATCTGTATCGTCACTATCTATATCACCGTCACCGTCTGCATCCACATCCTTAAAACTGTCATCAGAGGGACAAGGCTCATATGGCTCAAACGGAGCACAGATAGTTGGATTTTCATCGCCTTTACATCCATAGTCTCTCGGGGCCATTATACGGAGATCTGACACATCCTTGACCACTAATAGATCACTGACCTGAATAAAATATGACAGATTAGAATGAATTGTCCCGTAATTGCGTAAAAATTTAACCGTGAACGCTCCGTTGCCCTCGTAGTGACTCGTCACCGACAGCATGTCACCCGCAAAATCGGCATAGTGCGTGCTGACATCGCCTTCGCTGCTACTTCCTTGTTCCGTCACTTTGCTCACTACAACGCCCGCGTCGTTGGTGACCGTAGTCGTCACTTTGGCGCCATAACCGACATTCGAAAGAAACAGCAGACCGGCCAAGGCCACTACTCCTATTAATATCGTTAGCGGTTTCATATTCACTCACCTCCTTTTCCCGCAAAAATTTAAAAAACAAAACCCGCCCGGCTGCCGTCTCATTTACGGCGTCGGTAACGGTACCAGAGAATCCTCCTCAAATAGCCACCTGTTAAGTTCCTTCAGTGTCCACTCATGTGCAGGTGTGCCGTCGTCAACCAAATGAGGGACGGTCCGCGCAAGTATGGCCAAGCCGTTCGATATGCCGTGTGCGGAAAGCATCGGCATTATGATTGCAGCCGCCTCAAGCTCCGAAACGGTTGCCACATTCAACATTGCTGCATTGTCACAGTAATCGTTTGCAACCTTGTGGTCGTTCATGATACGACAGATCTGAGTCTTAAGAGAACCGGAAGGAGAAGTCTCTTTTGCCGTTATCTTATCAACTTGATCCTCAAACGCGGTAGACGGATTGCCGAAGTCATCAACTCCCTCGACAATGACCCCGTTCAATAGAATCTTGGCACCGTCGAAGTTAGGTCTGTCATAGTCTATGTAATTGTAGGAGACTTTAGACCCAGTCGTTAGCCCAGTGCTGGACCAAATAGAATAAAAACAGAAGCTGCCGCAGCGATCTCCCTTGTTCCAAGACCAAACAGGGCCCTGATACGGACAGTACAGTATGACATCCCCAACCATATTACAACAGGGCTCAGTCGGATCATCGCTACACCAATGAGTCCAATGACCTTCACAATCAAGTAAAGCACAATCCGGACCCAAACCTTCACAAAGATTACCGGTACAAGGATCCATGCCAGAATACGGACCACATTCAGTTACTTCAGCTTGTTCACATTTAGAGTCTCTCTTTGCCATAAGACTGAGCTTTGATACATCGGGAACGACCTCCGGATCAGTCACTTGGATCGTGTATGACAGATTAGAATGAATACCTTTGTAATTGCGGAGGAATGTAATCGTGAACACTCCATTACCCTTGTAGTGACTCGTCACCTTTATCATGTTACCCGCAAAATCGGCATACGCCGTGCGGACATCACCGTCGCTGCTAGCTCCTTGATCCGTCGCGCTGCTCACTACAACGCCCGAATCACTGGTGACCGTAGTCGTCACTTTGGCGCCATAACAGACATTGGCCAAAAACAGCAAACTGACTACACCTATAAACACTCCAATTATTTTTACCGGTTTCATATAAATTCACCCCCTTTCCCCGTAAAAATTTTTAATACCAAAAAACAAAACCCGCTTTGAGCTCACACACAAAGCGGGTGTCTTCATTTCTTCGGCAGCCCTGTTGTCTACCCCACCTCTCCTCCCCTTACAAAGGGGAGGGATTTTTAAGATAGATCAGAAGCTTTGCACCCCCGCCTCACGACGAGTTCGCCTTTTCGGAAATACCAAAAATTCTCAAATTTCCCTCTATTTTCTTGGCATAAGTATACGCCTTATTAGGCATATTGTCATTAAATATTAATGAGATAGAGTGATTTTTTCACCAAGGATATCATCTAGTTTCGGGCTTTTTTAAAAAGGCCTGAGCTGTATGCATGCGCCTTGGGAAGGAATTCAAATTGTCACTACACTTGCAAACTCTCGCGCAAAATACGTAATGATGAGATCGGCCCCCGCACGCCGGATAGCAGTCAGTGTCTCTTCCATGGCGCGTTTTTCATCCAGCCATCCGCGCTCAGCTGCCGACTTGATCATACTATACTCGCCACTCACCTGATACGCAGCAATGGGTATGCGGAAGGCCTCGCGCGCCTTGGTGATGACATCAAGATACGGAAGCGCTGGTTTCACCATCACCATATCGGCGCCCTCTTCAATATCAAGCGAAATTTCCTTTAATGCCTCCCGCACATTGGGAGGATCCATCTGATAGCTCCTGCGATCGCCGAAAGCCGGTGCCGAATGTGCCGCATCACGGAACGGTCCATAAAAGCAGGAGGCATACTTGGCGGCATAGGAAAGAATCGATACCTCTTCAAAACCTTCCTGATCCAACAATTTGCGAATCGCCCCCACACGGCCATCCATCATATCTGATGGCGCAACGATATCGGCCCCCGCTTGGGCATGAGATACCGCGGTCAGTGCAAGGATCTCGAGGGTGGCGTCGTTGTCTATAAAAATCCCCCCACTCCCCCCTTTTCCAAAGGGGGGTGAGGGGGGATTTCTTACCACACCGCAATGGCCGTGAGTTGTGTATGCGCATAGACACACGTCGGTTATGACAACAGTCTCCGGCGAAGTCTCTTTTATCTCACGAATGGCCCGCTGAACAACGCCGTCGTTGTCATAGGCAGCGCTTCCACGCTCGTCCTTTTTGTCCGGAACTCCAAAGAGGAGCATCGCCACGATCCCCTCTTCGTGCATTGCTTTGGCCTCTTTTGCCAGCAGGTCAGCAGAGAAATGTGCCATCCCGGGCATTGATGAAATCGGCTCCCTGATATTACGGCCGGGAACAACGAAAGCAGGCATGACAAGGTGATCCGGTGTGAGCCGCGTTTCTGCGACCATCCTTCTAAGAGTCGCACTTACGCGAAGTCTCCTCGGTCTTATTTTTTGAAATGACATAGAAGCACCTCTTTATGTCCGAACAAAAAAAATTGCGAATTGCGAATTTCGGATTGCGAATTAGAGCTTTGCGCTTGTCGTTTTAAGTTTTTTGTTCCGCCTTTAAAAAATACTTCTTCGCCGCCCCGATTGTTGTCAGCGATCCGGAAATGATGAGCGTGTCGCCTGCATCCAGCTTTTGCATCCACTTTGAAAGCGACTCCGCGACATCCCCCTCCTGATGAACCCTGGCACCGAATGAACGCGCACGAGCTGCAATGTCCTTGGGGGACGCGGCCCTTTGAGACGGAGCTTTAACGCAGATAACTTCTCTCACCAGTGGAACCAACGGCTGGCAGATGCCGTGAAGATCCTTGTCGGCCATAATGCCCAGCATCAAAACAGTACGATTACGATCAATTTCCTTCGCCATATACGCCGCGAGGGCCTTCGCACCATCCGGATTGTGTGCACCATCCAGAATAACACGGGGAGAATGTCTTACCATTTCAAGCCTGCCTTGCCAGCGCGTCTCAAGCAAGGCCTCATCGATATGTTCAATGTTGAATTTTGCATCCGCGAGCAAATGCGCCGCTTCAACCGCACATGCGGCGTTTTGCCGTTGATGTTCTCCCAAAAGCCCCAGGGGCTGCGTTATCTCATCGGGGATTGCCATGCACAGGGGAGACCCCATCTCATCACACCAGCGCTTTATTACCTCCATCACCTCAGAAGACTGTGCCGCAACAACTGTGGGTACCGCGCGCTTGATGATACCGCACTTCTCTGTTGCTATTTCGGTAAGCGTCCGCCCAAGGTGACGCTCATGATCCAAAGAGATCGATGTGATAATGGCTATCTGCGGCATGACAACGTTTGTCGCATCCATGCGCCCGCCAAGACCCGCCTCGATTACTGCAAAATCGACTTTCTTCTCCTGAAAATAAAGAAAGGAAAGAAGTGTCAAAAATTCAAAATAGGTCAATTCCCTGTCGTTTATCAGCGCGTCGCGAATCCGTTCCGCATGATAAGTGAGTTCATCCTCGGCTATCGGAATACGATCAATCTGAATGCGCTCACGCACATCTACAAGATGAGGCGATGTATAGAGCCCCACGCGATATCCACTGCGCATGAGTATGGAAGTTAAAAATGCAGCCGTGGATCCCTTACCATTCGTCCCTGCAACATGAATCGTCGGAAAAGAAAATTGGGGATTTTCGAACATGTGACATGCTTCACGAATCGGCCCAAGTTCAAGACGAAATTCACGCGGGATGAGCGATTCAAGATATTCAAGTGTTTGCTGATAGTCCATTTTTTCAAACCTTTTTAGAACAATGGATGAACACTGCATTAAATCCCCCCTTGCCCCCCTTTACAAAAGGGGGGATGGGGGGATTTCTCTTAGTGTTTGGCCGTGTTCGCCTGTTGTTCAGACAATTTTAAGCACCAGCGCTGTCACGTCATCGCGCGGCGCCAAAGGTTCCACAAATGCAGCAGTAGAATCCACAATTGCATCGACAACAGTGCGGGGGCTTTGATCCACCACCTTCTTTAACGTCTCATACAATCTTGTCTTGCCAAAGCGCTCTCCCTCCGCGTTAACGGCCTCCGTTACGCCGTCGGTGTACAAGACGATGACATCCCCCTTCGAAACCACGACATGTTTGTCGTGATAAATGCTCATCGGTTCAATACCGAGCAGGGGATCGGCTGTCAAAAGCTCCTCGAATTGACGAGCATTGTTTCGCCAGATGATGGGCGGCGGATGGCCGGCATTGGTAAACTGGATTAACTGACGCGATTTCACATATTTGATAAAGGCCATCGAAATGAACTGTTCCGCCTGAAAGAGATCCTCATACAGGATCTGATTGAGGCGTTGTACAAGGATGGCGGGCGTAAATTCCGTATCCATCTGGGAACGGATGGCCGACCGGAAAGCGGCCATGATCAGCGCAGCGCCGATTGAATGACCTGAAACATCTGCGATCACAAAGGACGGCCGTTTAGTCCGTGACAAAAAGAAATCATAGTAATCACCGCCCACACGCTCTGCAGTTATGACACGTCCGGCAACCTCGATACCCTCCATTTTCGGCGGTTCCATCGGAAGGAGCCTGTACTGTATCTGGCGTGCAATTTCGAGCTGCTGACGGAGCTGTTCGGTCGCAGCAATTTCGCGAGAGAGCTGCAGAATGCGAAGATAAGAAGCCACTTGAGTTGAAAGAGTCGTTAAAAGTTTCAAATCCTCTTCTGTGAACGGCCGTCCATCCGCCCGGTCCGTGACATTGATCACGCCCAAGGATTCGCCTCCCACCTTCATTGGAAAACAGGTGACAGGCGCAGACATCAAAGACCGCGTCTTATAGCGATCAGAACCGCTGCCAAGACCGGATGTCTGTATATCCTTAATAAGCAGCGGCTCGTTGCTTCTAAACACCTTTCCGCTAATCCCTTCTCCAATGCGAACAACGGCCTGGCTTTGAATCACCGGATCGAGTCCTCTCGCCGCCACAATACGTAGCGCATCAATGGACGGATCATAAGTCATAATGGATACCTTCTCCACGCCGAAGAGACGCACAATCTCATCCAGGATCAAATCATAAACCTGATTGAGCTCAGTCATATGTGCAATTGCATTGCTGAGCGAATAAACAACATCAAGAGATCTTTGATCTGAAGTGTTCATATCGTATATCTTAAAATCACGGTATGCCCATTTTCCCTTTTTTGGCTCTTTACGCCATCCATGAGCTTGCTTATTATGTATAAGCCCCTTCCCTTTGTGGACAAAGGTTTCGCGAAGTGAACAACCGGATGATTCATGCCCGGTCCTTTGTCCGCCACCTTCATAGTCACAATGCCCTTTTTAACGCTGAGCGTCACGTCGATAGGCAATTTCCTCCGGTGATGATGCGCGTGAAAGATGGCATTATCGACGGCTTCAATCAAGGCCAAAGTGCAGGACCGTTCTACACGCCTGGGAAAGCATTTGCGGCCCACCACTTTGGCCACTGCAGACACGAGCTGCCTAAGCGGCGTGATATAGCGCGTGTCGCTCTGGATCGTGATTTTGACAGAGAAGGACATTGAAATACCGTGACTCGAAACTGGTTACTCGTGACTGGTTCGAGGGGCTTCATGCTTTACGTTTTTCAAGTCACGAGTCACGAGTCACGAGTTACGGATTTCTTGTGAACTGTCTGCATGCCGTTTGCGTATCCGCACATACGTCGAAGAGCCGATGAAGCCGTGTAATTTCAAAGACGGTTCTAACATCATCTGTCAATGAGGCAACTTTCACGTCCCCCTGGCGACTCCGCGCGCGACGAAGAAGCGAAATTAAAACTCCCAGCCCCATGCTGTCAACAAAGGTCATGTGAGAACAATCGATGACAATGCGCACGGACCCCTTCTCCACCAAATCATAAGCGACTTTTTTGAAACCGGTCACCGAATCGGCATCAAGACTGCCGCCGCAATGCAAAATGGATATATCGCCCTGCTGTTCAACATCGATACGCATGATACCTCCCATTATTTATAAAATTCTAAATCCAAAATCCTAAATTCTAAACAAATCCAAAATTCAAATATCAAAATTCAAAACAATCGTTTCGAACATTTGGATTTTGGTGATTTGAATTTGTTTAGGATTTAGATATTAGAATTTAGGATTTGGATTCATCTTTTATACCCCTTTTATGTGTGTAATCCGTACTGCTTTATCTTTCTATACAAAGTCGCTTGCCCAATCTTAAGCTTTCGCGCCGTCTCCGACACATTCCCCAAACACAGGCGAAGCGCCGATTCAATAGCATACTTTTCCACAAGTTCGAGGGGGATGACCTTCTGTTCATCAAGCGAAGCCGTTTCCAGATGATATGGAGGCGCCTTTTTTACAGCATCCTTGACGACGGGCGGCAGATGCAACACCTTTACCCTGGTATCATTATTCAAGACCACAATACGCTCGATGACATTTTCAAGTTCGCGTACGTTGCCCGGCCAGTCGTATGCAACAAAAGCCTCCATAGCCTGCGGGGCAAAGTCCAAAAAGATCTTCTCATTTTTGCGTGCCATCTTCTCCAGAAAGCATTTTGCCAGAAGTGGAATATCCTCCTTACGATCCCGAAGTGGGGGCAGGCAGATTGGCACTACATTTAACCGGTAATAAAGATCTTCGCGAAACTTCCCTTCACGCACCAGATGTCCCAGATCGCGGTTGGTGGCAGTGACGATCCTGACATCAACGGATATTGGTTCTGTCCCGCCCACGCGCATGAAACTGCGCTCCTGCAGGAATCGCAGAAGCTTGACCTGCAGCGACGGTTCCATCTCGCTTATTTCATCCAGGAAAATCGTGCCGCCGCTGGCCCGCTCAAAGCTTCCGACATACCGACGGTCGGCGCTCGTGTACGCGCCGCGCTCATGTCCGAACATCTCGTTTTCCAAAAGCTCGCGCGGGATCGCGCCGCAGTTGATGTCCAAAAAGATTTTATTGCAACGCGTGCTGTGGTGGTGAATCGCCTTGGCTACCAGTTCCTTGCCGGTACCGCTCTCGCCCAGCACCAAAACGGAGGCGTTGCTCTTGGCCACCATGCGGATTACGTTAAAAACCTCCCGCATAACCTGGCTGATCCCGATTATATTATCGAATCCGTCTTTCCAGCCCATCTGGCTTTCGAGCATAAAGACACGCTTGGTAAGGGAATAGAGCCGAATGGCGTTTGCTACCGCGTGACGCAGTTTGGTTTTATCAAGTGGTAAAGAAAGATAGTCGTAGGCGCCGGCCTTCATGAGTTCGACAGCATCTTCGAGGATCTTTGACTGTGCAACGACAATGAGAGGGAGGTTGTCATCATGACCCTTGATGACATTAACTATATCTCCGGTGACATTGAGCGCCGCACCCTCAATGCAGAGCACGATGGCCTCAGGTGCTTCCCGCATAAGCATTGCACGAAGATCCCTGACAGATACCGATGTAATATGCCAATCGCTTTCAGACAACGCATCGTTAACAACCGGCAGCGACTGCCTGCCGTTATGAACGATTAAAACTGTAGCTGCCACAATGCACCTCTTAGTCCGTGACTCGTGACTCGAAACCTCTGAAAAAGTGCTAGATTTTATTCTTCGAGCCTGTCTCTCGACTTTGCTCGAGATCTTCGACTTCTCGACTCGCTAACGCTCGCTCGAAGAATAAAAACACTTTTTTAGAGGATTCCAATTACGAGTCATGTTTTATATTTCTCATCTTCCTTTTCGATATCTGTCGCATCAACACTGTATTTCTTGAGTAACTTTTTAAAATTGCTCCGGTCCATGCCGGCCTTCTCCGCAGCAAATGATATATTGCCGGCCGCTAATCTGAGTATACTCTTTAAATAAGCCCGATTGAAGGACTCCAGTGTCCGTTCTTTTGCCTCCCGATAGGCCAACTGGCTCAGGTCTTCACTGCCCTCTTCGCCAAGCAGATAAAAAGACTCGCCCAGAATGTGCGGCGGCAGATCCCGCGCAGTAATGGTGTCATTTGCCGCCAAAACGACGGCACGCTCAATCACATTCTCCAATTCACGCACATTTCCAACCCACGAATAAGACTGCAAGGCTTGAAGTGCATCGATGGCAATTTTTTCAACGCGTCTGCCCGTTCTATTGCCGCACTTCTCAAGAAAATGGTATGCCAATAATGGGATGTCATCGGCCCTATCCCGCAGCGGCGGCAGAATCAGAGAGATAACATTGAGGCGATAATAGAGGTCTTCGCGAAAACGCCCTTCCTTAACTGCCCGAATTAAATCTTGATTAGTCGCTGCAAGCAAACGCACATCGACATGATGCGACTCCACGTCACCCACAGAACGTATTTCACCCTCCTGCAAAACACGCAACAGCTTGACCTGGACGGAAGGAGGAATTTCACCCACTTCATCAAGAAAGACTGTCCCCCCATCTCCTACTTCGAAGAGCGCTTTTTTGTCTGCAACAGCGCCCGTAAACGATCCCCGTTTATGGCCAAAAAGTTCCGATTCCAGCAGCTGTTCCGGTATTGCCGCACAGTTGATCACCACAAATGGTTTGTCTCGACGATTGGAACGATTGTGGATGGCGCGTGCAACCATCTCCTTGCCTGTTCCGCTCTCGCCTATAATAAGGATGGTGGAAGAACTCACGGCAACATTGTCGATGATGGAAAAGACCTCCAGCATCTTCCGGCTTCTGCCGATGATGCCTTCATAAACACAACTGCTGGAGCTTTGCCGCTCCAGGTGTTTAATCTGTAGCATCAAGCGGTAGCGTTCAATCGCCTTATCAATAACGATGGCGACCTTTTCGATGTCTTCAAACGGCTTTGTCAGGTAATTATAGGCCCCCTTCTTGATGGCATGGACTGCGGCCTCTACACTTCCCGCCGCAGTCATCATGATGATTTCGGTGTTAATCGAATTTTGTTTTATGAATTCCAGAAGCTGCATCCCGGTGTAGCCGGGAAGCTTGATATCAATGATCGCCACCTCGAAGATCTGGCGATTCAGAAGATCGACCGCCTCTGTCCCGCTTTTGGCCGTGGCATATGACCAGTGCCGCTCTTTCGCAAGACGCTCGAAGACGCGGATCACAGCCGGATCGTCTTCGACAATCAGTAAATTTGTTTCACGAAATGCTGTCATATTATTTCATCACATCTTTTCCAGATTCCGTTTCCGGATCTTTTCAACAAGTGTTGTCCGGTTGAGCTTCAAGAGACGGGCCGCCTTGTTTTTGTTCCAGCCTGTCTTTTCGAGAGCCCTCATAATAAGCTCTTTTTCATAGTCGGCGATCGACTCCCGAAGGGAGATACCTGAGTCAGGTAATTCGCGTGCTGCCCCTTTTGAAGAGGCAGCCAATGATTCTTTGATCCCTGAGATTGTCTCAGGTAAATCCGGGGGTTCAATGATCCCCTTCCTTTTCAAAACCGCAGTGCGCTCAATTGTGTTCTCGAGCTCTCTGATATTACCCGGCCATTTATATTGCGTGAGCAACCGCATGGTCTCTTTGCTCACACCCTCGATCTGACAGTTGTTTACCTTGTTGAATTTGTCGATGAAGTGTCTCACGAGGAGAGGGACATCACTCGCCCGCTCGCGCAGCGGCGGAATACGGATCGGGATGACATTCAAGCGATAATATAGATCCTCCCGAAAACGCTTTTCCTTCACCGCCTTGTCCAGATCCTGGTTGGTCGCAGCAATAATACGCACATCCACCGTGTGGGTCTTGGTTGAACCGACCGGTTCGAAACATTGTTCCTGCAGGACACGAAGCAATTTAACCTGAAGTTTAAAACTCATGTCGCCAATCTCGTCTAAAAAAATAGAACCGTTGTTAGCGGCATCAAAGCGCCCCGGGACTGTTGCGATGGCACCTGTATAGGCCCCTTTGATGTGACCGAAAAGCTCTGATTCCAAAAGTTCCTCGGGAATGGCAGCGCAGTTTACCGTCACAAGAGGCTTTTCTTTGCGCCGGCTATTGTAGTGAATGGCTCGGGCGATCAACTCCTTTCCGGTACCGCTTTCACCAAGGAGTAAAATCGTCGAGTCGGTTTCAGAGACCCTTTCCACAAGATCAAAGACTGTTTGTATCTCTTCACTTTTTCCTATTATATTCGCGAACCGATATTCTCTTTGGATCTGATCACGCAAAAGCCGATTTTCTTCCTTAAGTTCACGGTGTTCAAGGGCCGTGGCAACAATGGAAGATACATCATCCAAATCAAATGGCTTGGTGAGATAATGGAACGCGCCTGCCTTCATAGCCTGAACGGCCGAGGTGATCGTGCCGAAACCGGTGATAACGATGGGAATGATTTTTGGCTGAACGCGCTTCATCTTCTGAATCAGCTCAATACCGTCCATCTTCGGCATCACGAGGTCAACAAGGGCCACATCAACCACTTCCTGTTCCAATATCTTGAAGGCTTCGTCGCTATTGGCCGCGATAGAAACCTGATAGTTTTGTTCCTTCAGGAATTTCTTGAGCGCCATACGAATGGCCGGCTCATCATCAATCACCAAGACGTGTGCCATAAGGCCTCCTCATTATCATAATCATATTGCGGGCAGATGAATAGTGAACGTTGATCCCTTCCCGACCTCACTTTTTACACGTATCATGCCCCCATGTTCTTTCACGATACGATAGGCAATGGACAGCCCCAGCCCCGTTCCCTTCAAAGGCTCCTTAGTGGTGAAAAAGGGATCGAAAATTCTCGTTATGTCCTCCGGCGGAATGCCCACACCGGTATCGGATATCGTAATGCAGACATTACGAGACACCTCGACTGAGGTCTTCACGGTCAGGCTTCCTCCCTTTGGCATGGCATGGCAGGCATTGGTCAGTATGTTTAAAAAGACCTGCTGGAGACGATCCGGATTTCCCTTGATCTGCGGGAGGGTCTTTGCGCGCTCAAACTCGAATTTTATATTTAGGGCCTGAAGATCACCTCGAATAAAGGGAAAGACCTTGTCCAAAAGGGTGTTTATATCGACAAGGCAATTCTCCCTCTCCTTTGAGACGCGAGAAAAATCGAGCAGGTCGCTCACAATTTTTTTGCAGCGGACGGCGGCGTTTTCAATCTCCTTCAAATCGCGAAAGAGGAGATCATTATCCTTCTTATCGCGCAGCAGAAGCTGCGTGAATGCCAGAATACCACCAAGGGGATTGTTGATTTCGTGAGCTATGCCACCTGCAAGCAATCCGATAGCAGCCATCTTTTCCTGTTGTATGGCCTCCTGCTGCAGACGGCACTCTTCGGTAATATCATGATAATACATCACTGCAGCATCCGGCTTCTTACCTTCCAAAATGTATGGATAGGCATGTGCAACAAACTGGCGATCGCGGACGCGATCACTTAGCTCCTGCATTTGTGGAGAATCGTTTGACACTGCCTGTCCAAGCGGACAACCGTCGCACACCTTTTTGCGGCCGGCAAAAACCTCGTAGCAATGGCTGCCCACGACATCCGTGATGTTTTTTCCGCTGAAAGAGGCAAAGCTCGTATTGGCGCGCTCGATACGGAAATCTTTTGAGACGATCTGAACCGGCACTGTTATGGCATCAAAGGTGGCCTCCCACTGATATTTTCCGCGGGAAATGATCTCGACGAGCTTTTCAAGTTTTTGGGCCTTTTCCTTGAGAGACTCGTATGATCTGAGTAACGACTTGGTCTCTTGATCCACTTTTGGTTTGGACTTCAAAGATCGCCGGAATTCTGACGGGTGGGTATTCTTGGCGGACGATCCTCGTTTTTCCCTTGGCCTTGTCTTGCGCTTCATTTTTTCCCCTGAGAGAATTTTGTTATATTTGGGGAAACTAGCGCAATTGACCGAAAATTGGAAGAAATTTTTTGATATGGGTCAAAAGAAACTTATTGGCGCTTTGTACAGGTAAACTTTGGAGATTTTTGAGTAGGTTTTCTGCACTCATAGATGCCGGTTTCGTTTTTGATACCGAGGACATTCGTCTGTGTGTTCCTGAGCCAATTATATCTAGATATATATTCTTTATTATTCCATTGCAAAGCCGCCGTATCGATAAAATAGGGTTTTGACCTAATCTCGCACTTCCTTTGCAGCTCCGTCACAGTTTTTTTGTATTTTTCAACTGCATTGCTTCCCCTGTCACCCATGACAATAACGACCTCCGTAGACATCTGCCATGATTCTGTTATGCTTGGCTTAATCTCGACAAATTCTTGTGAAGAACAACGCTGCTCGACGGCCGTAATTTTCCTTTCGCTTTTACCCTTGCCCAGTTCCCATGTTGTTGCCCGATCTACGCGCCCTTGCCCAGCCGGGGCAACTACCCGTTCGGCTTGTACGGGAGCTGCTTTTAAGTTGAAGTATTGCATACTTACCGCTTCAATCTCACGATTTTTTACACCTTTAGGACTCCTAGACGAGTAGGCTAAGAACATCTGCGGTAATGCCTTGTTGTTTTTCAAGCTGTAGGGGATAACATCTTCAGTTTTTGGATTTTCCATGGCCTTTCTAAAAAGCCTTTGCGCATCTGCATAGCTAATGTAAACGAATTTTGTAACAGGTATCATTCTATTTTCCGACATTTGAACTCTCACTGAATCATCAGCGGATCCAGCCTCCTGATGCGCTTTCAAAACATCTTGAAACATCCCTCTTAATTTATTTGTCGTTTCGGCAATCGACTTGTTCCATGTCTCATCAGTATCGCCAATAACAATAAGCGTGTTCTCACCGGTGTCTTGCACCAACCTCTTCCAGACGTCATTGCTGCCACTAATGCGAACCGTCTCGAATCCGCGCGGCTTATATGGTTTTGTTACAATTTTCCCTCTCTTGTTCCATTGAACCGTATATGCCTTTGGCGACTTGGACTTGCCATTATTGATTATCAATCTTTGAAGGATAATCGATGGATTATATTCATCTGATTTCGGGATCATGATAAGGCGCTTTTTGCGTCCGGTGTCACTCTTTTCATCTGCAACCTGTCCGGCAAGCTTCGTGTCTGCAATTTGTCTGTCACGCTGTTCACCTGAAATTTGTTGAAGAAGCATTTGAGTCCGGGGATCTTTTGGATCGCCCACGACGACAATCGATTCCTCGCGATTTTTCTCACCAAAAAAGCGGTCAAAATCATGATTTCCGACGTATCTAAATTGTAGCGGATCCTCGACAAATGCGGAACTGTCCAGAAGCTCATGGATGGATAAAAAACCTCCGCTGCCTTCACCCCAGCTGGTACAATATCCCTGTTCATTGGGGTTGGAAAACTTCCATTCTGCATACCTATCAATGTCCGTTAACGAAACACCAAAATACCTCATTGCAAAGGAGCGATTTTCTATTTTACTCCAATCAATGTAGAAGGCCTGTCCTTGCCTATCCCTAGTAGCATTTACAAAGTCTCCGTCTGTGGGGTCGCGAGTGAGAAAGATGGTAATAGGATATTGCAATTCACCCCTTTTGAGTCTTTGCAAATAGGATTCTTGGGTCAGCATCGGAATTCGCGGCGGTTGAGGAGCCGTTCCAACATTCACACTGCCATTGTACGCCTTAAGAACCATACGATTGTTCAATTGATTCGTCTCGTAGGTGAGAGCAGTAAACGGCTTGATATGACCCTCGTCTATCATCCCGGGAAATTCCTGCTCGAGACTTACAATACGGCGCCATAACTTTTGCCGCGTATCTTTGTTGTTTATATCCAAGATAGCTATGAATGCTTTCTCTTTTTCACTTTTTTTGAGCTGCTCCTCTTGCAGTGCCCCAATGGTAGTTGCGAGGCGATGTTTTGCATATGCAACGGCAATAACGACGGGTCGTTTGTTTTGCGCAAAGAACATGCTGAAATTAGTCATTGTGAGTTTTACGGCAAGTCCGGCCTTGGGTGTCGTCTCGTCTTCTTCGGCTTCAACCGGTTTAGCCTTTCTAACCGGTTCAACCGGCGCAACGGCGACTTTCTTTGTCGGCTTGGGCATTTCAACTTTTGCCGGAGGCTCTTTGACCTTCTTTTCTGGTTCCAACTTTGCCTTTGCCTCTTTTACCGGTTTTGCCTTTGCCTTTTTCACCGGTTTTGCCTTTGCCTCTTTCACCGGTTTTACTTTTGCCTCTTTTACCGGTTTTGCCTTTGCCTCTTCGGCGGGTTTTGTCAGACCTTTTTGATCAGGAATGCCACTGACTCCTATTCGTTCACCACCCCTCTTCTGCCGGGCTCGCAGCGCCTCCAATGCCTGCAATTGTGCAAATCGAACCCTGATATCCCTCATCCTCCTCTTTTCCAGAGGGGTCCGAGGTGTCACATTATAAATGAGCCATTCCCACTGCCCGCTTTTGTCAAACTTCATTTCAAAATATTGCGGCAAAATAGTATTGGCATTGAACAGATGAGATAATTCCACATAATCAACAAACTCTTTTGAAAAATTGGTTCTCTCAATAAAAATGAGATTAACAGCACTATCGCCCTCCCGCTCCTCGATTATTTTCTTTAACCCCTCGGTTGCAAAATCCCCACTGTCTCCGATAAAAAAGATTGTCCTTTTCCGTTCCAGCCCCAGTCCCTGCAAATCGGTCTTACTTTTGACTTCAACAAAAACCTTTGAAGTCGACTGACGCGTAACGTGTGAAGGCCTTTTTGCAGGAAAAAGTGAAGCTTTGGCAGCGGATGGTCTGGGCGCCGGCGAAGATGGTTGTTTTGGCGGTCGCAGCGGCTTTTGTTGTGGCGGAGAAGCTGGAGCAGCGGGCATGGGGGGCTTATCGGACTTCGGCAGACCAATTTTATCGACAATCTCATAGACCGTTTCAGCGCAATCTTTAATGTTATATAGAGGATCCGGACGCATGCCTGAGAGATCGATCTGAAAACGCTTTGCCTGATTTTGAAGCGCATTCCTGAGGGCGAGATCTTTTGTCTCCGTCCAAAGCCGGTTAGCCTCGGCCTCACACATTTTTCTCTTATTATCCTTCTTGGGATGGAGTTCGCCGCACCAATTCTTCACAGGCTGCTGGCACTGCTCTTCAACCGCCCGTTCACAATATGCCTTTTTATCCGGACTCAATCCGGAACAGATAGTTTTAGGGCCGTTCCCGCCAGCCTTCACAAATTAACTCCTATGGAATTGTTCCCCCTCGTTTATATTATCGGCAATTATCTAAATAAGTTTCGTGTTTTTTTCCTCATTTTCAAACTTTTTTTCTTGTGGTAGATAGGATTTAAAACCTTTAAGAAAGAGACTATGCGTTCAAAAAGATCAATTGTCATTTGTATTGTTATCCTATTGATTTCATTGATAATTATTGGAAATTGTAAACGGGAGAAGGGTCTATCAGGGGGTGAACAGGCCGCAAAGGCCGCCCAGCAGATAGAGACCCCAAAGCTCGCCCCCCCCCTCTTGCAACCGGTTACAGGCGCGCCCGAATCAAAGACAACCCCTGAAAAAAAAGAAGGGCAGGTCACCGCCGGGGAGACACCCCCTGTGGCAATTGAGGCCAAACAGACCGGCACCATTACACTTTTGACACCCCCATCGCAACAACCGGCCGCGGGAATACCGCCGGCTCCACCGCCAATTGCAACGCAGCCCACGCCTTCGGCACCTACGGCTTCACTGCCCGCTGCAATAGAGCCAATCCAACCGACGGCTCCAACAGTTCCCTCAATTCCCGCCTTGGGTGGCGTTGAGAAAACAGGCCCCGCCCCTGTCGAAGCACAGCCAAAGACAATACCATCTGAGCCACCTGCCGCTTCCGCAGAAGCGATAGCGTTTGCACCGGAACTTGTGAAGACCTCAACGAATATTAATGTCGTGCTTGATGCATCGGGAAGCCAGGCAGCTCCCTTTGGCGCCATGGGTATTTCAAAACTCGATCTTCAAAAGAGTTCACTTGCAGGGGTCGTCCCGCAGATGAAGCTGCCCGAGTTCCCAAGAAACATCGGCGTGCGCGTCTTTGGTTCGCAAAAACCAGTCGAGCAACACGACTGTGCGGATACGGTAAAGTTATATCCGGTGAGCGCGCCTGATCTTGACGCCATCCAGAAAGCGCTGTCGCCTGTTATCGCGCAGGGAGAAAGTCCGATCGCCGCGGCCCTTGAAGCCGCATCTAAAGACTTTCCGCCGTCAAAGAATGTCGATCAGATCATTGTCCTCATCACCGACGGTTCCGACACCTGCGGGGTTGATCCATGCCAGACGGCAAAGATGATTCATATCGCTAATCCAAAAACGATCATTCACGTCATCGGATATGATCTGACTAAAGATGATGAACAAAAGGTGACCTGCATTGCGACAAACTCTGAAGGGAGATATTTTCTTGCGCGCAACGAAAATGAGCTGAGAAAGTCACTGGATGAGGCGGTCAATTCCACCATCCCCTACAATCTTCGCCTTTCCACCGAGGCCGGTGCAACTCCTATTCCGACGACGATCACCATTTTGAAGGGCGGAACAAATCAGGCGATAAAAACGGAACAGAGTTTTGGAATAAAACTGCTTCGCCTGCCTCCCGGCACGTATGACATCCTTGTTGAGTACAATCAATCACCCGAACTTAAAAAGCCGTCGAAAATAATCAAGGGCGTTGAAATACTCGAAAAAATCAAAGTGGAACAGGACATAAATTTTGAACTCGGTTCCGTCACATTGTCTTCAATTGATACAAACGGACGGATGTCCGCCGCGAGATATCAGGTCCTCAAGAGCGGTACGACTGATAAGGTGGCCGAAATCGATGGTCAGCCTGAGGCGACAACATTCTACTTATCTCCGGGGATCTATGACATAGCCGCGGAGCAAAAGGACACGCTCCCTGAAAAAATTTCTCTTGTTGAATCCGGCGTCGAAGTAAAAACAGGCGAAGCCGTCGAGAGAACTTTCCGCTTTCAAAAGGGAAGCTTAGCGCTCAGGGGCGTGACAACGCAAAATATCTCCATCCCTTTTATCTTTCAGATCTTCAAAGCGGATCGCGCCGATCAGATAGTGGCAAGTGGCGCGATGGAAAAAGACGGAGGCGCCATTTCCCTCGCTCCCGGTTCGTATGATCTTCTGCTCATTGGACAGGATCCGTCCCTGAGCGCAAATCCCAGAACGAAGGTCGGCGGTGCCGTCATCAATGCAACTCAAACTACCGAAGTCACGGTCACATTTGAAATGGGTCTTTTAAAACTCTCGGCAGCCGATGGTCAGGGCAATCCCGTGCAGGCGGAATTTGTTATTCGTACAACCGCGCCGGGCGAGGAGATGGGACATTATCAGATGGCAGATGCCAAAACCCCTGTCTCAATCTCGATTCCACCGGGGACTTACGATATCATTGCGTCCAGCGCGACTCAGGTCATCGAACCCAAGCCGACCGTCATCATCTCCAACGTCGAAGTAAAAGCCACGACGCCGGTTGATAAGGTTGCCAAGTTTGTCTTTGGAACTGTGCGTGTACGGGGTCGCAACGCAAAAGAACAGCCCGTTGAAACCAAATTCGCCGTCTATCGCGCAGGCACGGACGAGGAGATCGCCGAGGCCGCAGCTTCCGCTGACTGGCTCACATTCGAGATCGCACCCGGCAGCTATGATATCAAGGGCGAAAACATGTCTGCCGAAAGCGAATTAAAACCATCCCTGTGGATCAAGGACGTGGTGGTGGAAGACGGTAAACAGGTAAGCCACGAGGCAATCTTCACGGCAGGCAAGCTCAAGATCATCGGACGCGGACCCAACAATAAGATCATCTCCTGCCACTTCAAGGTCTACCAGTACGGCGCCGATCGTGAACTCATCAACGGCGATACAGGCGATGACTGGCAGGTCTTCGACATCCAGCCGGGAAACTACTATCTCGAGGCCGCCTATACGGATCCTGAAGCCAGCGTCGTCCTGAAAAAGTGGATCAATGTGAAGGTCGGCGAAAACGAGGTGCTAGAACTCATCCTTCGCTTCTGATAATACTAGGCGTCGGACGCCTGCTATATAATCTGGTCAAATAATCAAAGGGAACCTCTAAAAACTGGGAAGTTTTATTCTTCGAGCTTGTCGAGAAGATAAAATTCCCTTTGTTTCTCGACTCGTCCGCCTTTGGCGGACTCGCTCGAAGAGTAAAAAAAGAGGTTTTTAGAGGTGCCCCAAAATAAGCAAATTTCTTATGATGATTGAATTGGTCTGTTTTACAGGAGGCGTCCGACGCCTCCTATAACCCCCCCCTTTAGTAAAGGGGGGCAAGGGGGGATTTTTGCTGCCGGATCAAGGCACAAAAAATGTTAGCAACTTTCGGCAAAAGGTCCCGATAATAGATTTGGAAACTAAAACGGCGGATCATTTTAATGTGGTAGGACATTTGGGAGGTCACAATGACGGATATGCTGAATATGGGATGTGAGAATATTTTTCGGTATGACGTGCAGGATAGAATAATCGAATCTATTAAAAACAGGTATTCATTTGTGGGCGTTAACCAGAAGGGCGGCAACGATGAAGCGATTTTCAAGACAGAAAAAGGCGACTATATAGGCATAAGGTACGATGATGACTTATTCAGAAGCAACTGCGTTGTATATGCGAAGACCAGATATCTTACCAATCCAATGGAGAAACAAACATCATTGTTTTGGAGAGGGTGGAACACAGACTGTACAGTCGATAAGCTGGCAGCAGATTCAAGTCCGATAGGGGATGCTCTCAACTGCATCGGCCCAGATGCAAGAAAGAGTGTGCGTGCGTTGATTGATATCCTCACAGGAGCCAAGAAGGATGTGTCACAAAGTATGAAAAAGAAGAATGACGTAATAGCCGATCAGCCGTTGCGGCAACGATCATTTAAGCGTTGATTATTTGAATGGATGCAATCAAAAATGAGCCGTTTATGGTAGGGACCATCATGAACGGCTTTTGTCTTTAAATACTCCCCCTTTGTAAAAAAACCGGGTAGAGTAGGAAGCAGGTGAGGATGGCGTTAGACACGGCCTATCTGTTGCCGCCACTTTCGTTCGGCGGTGCCTCACTAGCCTTGCCATGACAATCCGACCAGCTTCCCCTCATCAAAC
>Ga0315276_10000017_pt1 | contig 108370 bp, 95 predicted proteins | sample YL17G05_0_MG_FD_204542 | JGI IMG/M metagenome (GOLD analysis project Ga0315276, IMG submission 204542) | Sediment microbial communities from Yellowstone Lake, YNP, Wyoming, USA - YL17G05_0 | ecosystem: Environmental > Aquatic > Freshwater > Lake > Sediment | place: USA: Wyoming | collected...
CGTGTAGAATAACTGAGGTTGGCGGGGCGGCTCTTGTCCCATCATTCGTGATATCCTCCCTCCTTCAATCATCGCCATTCTAATCGCTTGTCACAAACAACTCAACCGATTTGGGCAACAGGCCGTTGACACCCGACCCCGGTCTTACGGCTCTTCTACATCCATTATCGTTGTGAGTAGAAAAACGTTGCTAAGATTTTGAACAAAGGGGTCAAGCTGTAATAATTTACTATTGAAAACCGCATAATGGAGCAATCTATTTTCCCTTGATTTTCATGACGTTATTGACAGCCGCCGATTGCTCCGTCATGGTTTTTTTGGGGTTTTTCTCTGGTTGGGATGCTTGGGCATTCTATGTTAACCGTTGATTATATGGTTAACATATGTTAACTTATGAGCAGAGGTTAACCGTTATGAAAAAGAAATATCTCTCTACGGTAGAAGCGGCAAAGGTCTTGGGAATAAGCCGAATTGCGGTATTTAAAAGAATACAAAAAGGTCAACTGCCCGCCGAGAAAATCGGCGGAGTGTACGCGATTGACCCCGTTGTTCTGGGACTCGGAGGAGGTGAACCAAGCAAAAAAATAAAAAGAAAAATAAGCAGGGCAATAGACAGGGTTTTTAAAGAGTACGGAGTTGCACTAAAAAAACTGGGGAATGAATGATTCACAAACTGACGGTAAAAGAAATTCAATACATCGCCTTCGATTTGGCTAAAAAAATGATGACTTGGGACGAGCCGATTCCGGAATTTGAAACACGCTATCCGAATATTCTGGAAAGTTGTCTTGCAGTTCCCTTTCAAACATTCGGTAAAAAGAATCTTTACAAAGGATTGACCGAAAAGGCAGCAATATTGTTTTATCTGATAATCAAAAATCATCCGTTTATAAATGGAAACAAAAGAATTGCTGTTACTACGCTTTTAGTATTTTTGGCGCTTAATGAAAAATGGATCACGGTCAGTAATGAAGATTTGTATAATATAGCGGTATGGGTTGCTAGCAGTTTACCTCAGGTCAGAAAACAAGCAGTGGCGGCAATAGAGACTTTCATCGGGAAAAATATGGTTAACTATCCTATTTAAATGATTTAACGGGGTCCGGCACACTTTTTTGGCACTTGTCATGAAGACAAGATGGGTGTTATTGAGCTCAACCATGAAGGAGGGCATCATGAAAGGACTGATCATGGCAGCTGCAATGGTTTCAATTTTGGGTATTGCAACGAAAGTTCATGCAGTAAGACCTGCAATGTCACTTAAGCATGTGAGCGATCAACTGGAAAAGTTCAAACCCGTCAAGATTGAATATGATGCAGGGCTCCTTTCGGGAAATGATAAAAGAGCGCTCGCAAAGCTCATTGAAGCGGCGCGCCTGATGGACGAGATTTTTTTGCGTCAGGTGTGGAGCGGAAATGTGAAGCTTAGAGAAGATCTGCGCGCATTAAAAGGCAATGAGCGCATCCTCTACGATTATTTCACCGTCAACTTTGGGCCGTTCGATCGCCTGGATCACGATAAGCCGTTCATTGACATAGGTCTCAAAGAAAAACCCAAAGGCGCCAATTTTTATACGGAGGATCTGAAAAAAGAAGAATTGGAGGAATGGATCAAGGCCCATCCGGCAGACAGGAAGGCATTTGAAAGCAATTTCACAATAATTGAACGTGACGGGAAAAATTTGAAAGCCGTCCCATATTCTCAAGTCTATAAAGAGTGGCTTGAGAAGGCATCAAAGCTCCTCGATGAGGCGGCGGACATTGTTGAAAATGAGGGCCTCAAAAAATATCTAAAGAGCCGCGCGGATGCGTTTCTCTCGAACGATTATTTTGAGAGCGATTGCGACTGGATGGATTTGAAGGATCACACATTGGAGGTCGTCTTCGGGCCGTATGAGGTCTATGAGGATAATCTTATGGGCTACAAGGCGGCATTCGAGGCGTTTATTACGATGGTCGATCCGGAAGAATCCAAAAGGCAGGCAAAGGTTGTCTCATATCTTGACGAAATGGAGACAAATCTTCCAATACCGAAGGAATGCCATAATGTAAAAAGGGGTAAAGAATCGCCGATCGTTGTGGCTCAGGAAATTTATACCGCCGGAGACACAAAGAGCGGCGTTCAGACCATCGCGTTCAATCTGCCAAACGATGAAAAAGTTCGCGAGAAGAAGGGATCAAAGAAGGTGATGCTCAAAAACGTATCGAAGGCAAAGTTCGATACGATACTCATGCCGATTGCAAAGACAATGATGGATCCCAAAGATGTGAAAGGGGTTTCCTTTGACAACTTTTTTAATCACACGCTTCTTCATGAAGTTTCGCATGGACTGGGCCCAGGCACGATAAAAGTTGACGGCAAGGAAACCACGGTAAACAAGGCGCTCAAGGATCTCTATTCAGTGATCGAAGAGTGCAAAGCGGACACATTGGGTGTCTATAATACGCTCTTGTTGAACACAAAAGGGATGTATTCAAAAGAGTTCATGCAGTCACTTTATCCGACTTATCTTGCAGGAATCTTTCGTTCAACGCGCTTCGGGATCAAAGAGGCTCATGGCGGCAGCAACATCATGCAGTTCAATTATCTGCGGGAAAAGGGCGCGTTCACGTACGATCCCAAGACAGGTGCGTTTGGTGTTGATCAACTGAAAATCGAGGATGCAATTAAAGATCTTGCACATGACCTTCTTATGATCGAGGCAGGGGGGGATTACAATGGTGCAAAGTCGTTTGTTGAGAAATATCGTGTAATGCCCAAGGAAGTTGAAGCGGCGTTAGCCAAATTGAAGAATGTGCCCGTTGATATAAGGCCGACATACTCATTCAAATAGCAGGGTGTCAGGAGTAGAAAAAAATAGTGAAATTCAAAACAAGAATCTCAATCCGCCAAAAACGCCCACGCCGGCAAGAAAATTTTTGTGATATGCCATATCGGCATTAATTTGCAGCTCCAGCATCCAAAGGCGGATGAGAAGACCGCTGGCTGCAATTCCGGCAGGCTCATTTGAGATGCCTGCCGTTATCTCCGATTTCCAGGAAATACCGCTTCCGTTCGGTAAATACCACGAATGGACCGACTTATCATCTGAATGCGTCCATGTGAAAAGAGCCATCTCGTAGAGAACACCAAGTGAGGCCATGGCCCCCTCGAAATTCATATAGCCGGCCTTGGCACCGATGCTGTGTTTTTTCTTGTTGTAGATGATTTTTGGCAGGCAGACACTGATGTCCGTTGTGTAAATTTTATTATTTTCACCCGTTGATGATTTGTTCAGGGGCGAGAAGCCCACACCGCCAAACAACAGGTCAAAGGTCGATTTGCCATATTGAGGCCTCTGCTCTATAAGCGAATCGAGATGCCTTTTCATCTCCTGCGACTGCGAGTTTATGCCGCTTTGACTCGAATAGTGACGAACATAATCATAACAACTGAGCTCCCTTTGATTGAGATAAAACTTTGTGCCGGCGTATTCATTGCAGATATCGGTTGTTTCCCGCATAAGACCTCCTGAAAACTGCAGTTGGCAATGGTTTGTAGCCGGCAATAAAGGCAAAATCAATTATTATTTGGGATCACTACTGTCCGGCTGAAAAGTGTTGTATCGTGATCAAATGTGCACCGGATGTCATTCTGAGCGCAGCGAAGAATCCCACGACTTCAACGGGACCCTTCGCTTCGCTCAGGGTAAGGGTATGTCAGTTTTTGTTTGTGCGGTTAGGCGGGGGTGCTTGTGATTTCTGACCTGTCATTTCCAGAGGGTTCAATTTATGATTTGTCTTTGATGGGGATTGCAATGGACAATTCATGCTGATAAGAAGATAAACAGAGGGGGATATGACCGATCTTTTTTGGATATTGGGCAGCACGGGTGTTGTGAGCCTGCTTTCGGTTATCGGAATTGTAACACTCCTTCTTTCTTCCGCGCGCCTCAATCTTGTTCTCTACATACTTGTTGCCCTTTCAGCCGGCGGCATGATGGGAGGGGCCTTCTTTCACCTCCTGCCGGAGGCCCTTTCACGCCTCGATCCCTTCACGGTTTTTGTCGATCTGCTGATCGGCTTTTGTGTTTTTTTCCTCTTGGAACGATTGATCCTCTGGCGTCACTGCCACAACGGCGTTTGCGAAGTGCATCCATTCACCTACCTTAATCTTATAGGCGATTGCGTTCACAACTTTATTGACGGTTTTGTCATTGCGGCGAGCTACCTCGTCGATATTCATGTCGGCATTGTCACAACATTCGCAATCATACTCCATGAAATTCCGCATGAGTTCGGCAATTTCGGCGTCCTTGTCTTTGGCGGATTTAAGCCCCGGCGCGCCCTTTTTCTCAATTTTATGACGGCACTCATGGCCATCGCCGGCGCGATCTTTGGATATTTTCTCTCTCAGATGACGCACAACATAATTCTCTTTGTCCTTCCATTTACAGCGGGAAACTTTATTTATGTTGCCAGCACGGATCTTGTCCCGGAGCTTCACAAGGAGCCCAAATTATTAAAATCCCTGCTGGCATTTGCGATCTTTGTCTTTGGACTGATTCTGATGGCCGCGTTTAAACTCTTGATGGAGGCTTGATATGACGCCAAAGGGCGCGCGCATTGCATTTTTGATTTTTTTTGGAGTTCTGGTCGCTGCATTTCTTTATATGGCAGCACCACTGATGAAGGCGGTGTTTCTGGCACTCATTGTCGCCACCGTCTTTTATCCGATCTATAAGTTTCTGCTGAAACTTATGAGAGGGCATAATTATATAGCAGCCATTGTCACTACCATGTTTAGTTTCTGTGTTGTGCTCATACCATTGATCATTGTGATTGCCCTGATAGCATCAAATCTCGTCGAGTTTGCATCCAGACTTGCAGATCAACTCCAGAGCGGGCAGCTTGCACCCTTCATTGATCATCTCGGCAGAATAATAAACGGCTGGCTCGCATCGCTTCCTGGGGGCGGAAACAACGTCATCGATTTGCGAATTACAATTCTTGATTTCCTCAAAGCTGCCGTCTCTTTCTTGTATCAGTTTTCACCTCGCGTCCTTGCAACGACGGCCAAGCTCGGCATCAATCTTGTGGTGTTCGTTATATTTCTTGTTGTCTTATTTGCTGAGGGATCGAATCTTTTTGCGTGGCTTCTGCGTTCGCTTCCGCTTTCGGCAAGTCATCAGGAGGAGATCTCACGTGAAATTCGAATGATGATATCCGCCATTTTGCTGGGAATGATAACGACAGCGCTCGTTCAGGGACTGCTCATCGGAGCGGGTTTCTTTGTTGCCGGTTTTTCGGAAGCCCTGATGTGGGGTCTGATTGCCGTTTTGGCGGCCTTCATCCCGATTGTGGGAGCGGCATCCTGCTATTTTGGGGCATTTGCCGTGCTTGCAGCCATGGGCAGAATGCACGCAGCCGTGATCTTTCTTCTCTACGGCATTCTTATTGTTTCTAGTGTTGATAACTTTATCAAGCCTCTGGTGATGAGGGGTCGCACACATGTCCATGCGGTTTTGCTCTTTGTTGCCTTATTGGGAGGTGTGCGCGCCTTCGGTCCGATTGGTGTCGTATTTGGCCCGGTGCTCCTTGCAGTTTTCCTGGCGTCTCTGAGGATTTATCAGCGCGAATTTACATCTGAGTGAACCACAAATTCATCAGTTGCAATCTCATCGGGCATAGCCTCACACCGTTTCTCACAAAATCGTGTGCGGATGCGGTAACGGCCAGTAGGCTGATCTTTGGGGATCGGCCATCTGAAATTTTGCATGGAGGAGGTGTCGGTATAAATGTCGCATGCAAATCCCCCCTTATCCCCCTTTTTTAAAGGGGGGGAGGGGGGATTTGTTTTTTCCAATTTAAATTCCCTTACAAGTCCAATCGGCCAAGCGGTCATCCTTGCAAAACTGAGGTTTATCGTTTCACCTGCCAAATAAATATCGCGATCAGTCGTAATCATTATCAGTTTGTTGTCATCAGCTAGGTCCGTACCAACTTTTGATGTCGCCTCGTCCCACCACCGTGCGGGTCCAACGTCAACATGAACATTTTTTCCATGATAGTAACCGGTGCCGCCAAAACCCAAGTCACGAACATATTCCCAGATTTTTTTTGAAGGGACATTCGCCATGTAAAAGTCTGCAGCCATTCCGTATTGATGAAGACTTGCCTTGCCGGCGAGCGCCCCATTGTTTCTAAGCAAGGTGTTATAATCTGGGGATCGGTAACCGGAGACGATTGTGATCGTCTTGCCGCCCAGTTTGTCCTTAAGATAATCCAAAAACTCTATCAAACGAAGTGAAACGGTTTCCTGTGGCAAATTGCTGCCAGCGCCGAACACACGATTAATCTGTTTAAGCGCAGAATCGCGATAGGTGCCGTCGGAATTGCGATATATGCCGTTAAAGGCTGCCTTGGTGTGTGCCGATCTTAGGCTTATCTTTCCGTTGCCTGAATAAAAGAAACGAGATTGAGATTCACCGGCTTGGGCGAAAGGTTGATAAAGGGCAATGGAAAAAATAATTGTAATGATATATAGAAATTTGTTCATATCATGGGCCCGGGTATAGTAGTAGCAGGCCTTCTGCCCTTCGCCGTGTCGCTCATGCTCATGCTGGCATCCTGTCGTAGAATTTGGTCGGGGCCCATCCACAAGGTAGCTTCGTCTCCGTATTATATTTTATCCTGGGGATGAGTTGTCAGCCATCATGGCATGACCGCCCCGGCTATCGGGCAAGGGCCTGCTACTGCTATTCCCGGACCTATTTGCACTGAGCTGTACTATCCTTTAATATATTTCAAAACAGCCTTATACTGACTTTCCCCATCGAGCCCCGCTTCTTCCAGGACCTTTTGTGCCTGACCGCTGCCGAGATAGTGTCCCTTTTGGAAGGGATGCAGCGTTGCCGCACGCCCGCGCTCAGAAAGGATCCATCGATACATTGTCGGGAATGTAAATCCCGTGATGCCGATCGCCTCGCGCGCCAGAGACTGGGGATAGATGCGTTCGCGTTCGGAGAAAGGGAGGCGATCAAAGAGTTCTGCAGACGCTATATAAAAGATGTTGAGATTGAAGCCCTCTTTGTCTAGCCCGGGCAACGCCTCTTCAATGAATGCATACGTCACGCCGCTCTCCTGAAGCACGATTGTCCCGTCGCACTTGGATTTTGGATCGGCACGCCTTAGGGCGTAAATACCGGTGACACAGCCTGTTGCTGAAGACATGCGCAGTTTTGTGCGATCATACACCTTTTCATTTGGGCGCGTCACAAAAGGAACGAGAATCGCCGGACGATTTTGCAAGGCTGTGGTTATAAGCGGCCAGATCTCTTGTGGATCCCATGGCGTCAGTGTGACCATCACATTGGGCGGGAAATTTTCCTGCAGCAGCTGAAGCGCCTGAGGGTCGGCATGTGTCGGCCCGTCCTCGCCCGTCTTCAGTCCGGCATGCGCGCAGATGAGGATGAACGTCTTGTAGGGTTCGTTTGCCGCAATTGCGCGGCGCGCCTGATTGCCGATGCCGTGCAGTCTTGATGCGATGTGACCAAGCGCGGCTATGAATGCGCCGTAAGATGAACCCACGCCGATATGCCTTCCATAAGTTGAAAGCCCCGCAAGAACACCGCTTATGGCGTCCTCGCAGATGCCGCCTATGGACAAAAGCCGCGCGCCAGGATTCTTTTGCGAATGGAAATAACCTTCCGGAAATCCCTTTGCTATATTTGTGACAGAGGTGGAACCCAAAAGGTCGGCCGCCGCGGAAAAGATGGCCCCGCAGGTTTGTTTGTTATAATGATTCAATACATCCCCCAATACGCCGCGAAGTGTTGTGGCAGTGCCGTCTTTGAGTACAAATTCGGCAGGTGGTTTTAGCGGATCAAATTTTGTGCGGTCGTAGAGCACATCAAGCTTTGGCGCCACAGGGCTTGGCAAACGTTTTCTCATTGCAAGGCGCCCTCTGGCCTCGGAGAGTTTTTTGCTGAAATGTTCCGCGATGTCCTTGCGCTTTTCAAGAGAGGTCCTGATAACCTTTAGTGCCTCAAAGTAGCACGATTCGATTTCTGTGGCATCCGCGCCCGCTTTGCATCGCATCATATCCGGCGCGCAAATCGGGACGGTTCCCTTTGTTTCTTTTAGAAGAGGTTCCAGTGCGGAGTAGAATCCCTCGGAGCATAGCTTGTGGCCGGCGCCGTGTGAGGCCTTTCCCTCGATGCCGTACTTCCACCCCTTAATCGTCTTATAAACAATTGCCGTCGGTTGATCGTTTTCCATCGAAAGCGCAACTTGTTGTGCAGTAAAGATTTGACGATAATCAAAACCGTCGGGGACTATAATTACATTCCAGTCATGGAGGTAACAAAGCTCAATGGGATTCCACTGGACATAATCTCCGGGGGTGTTTTCGTCGCGGCAGACACGGTTCGTATCGATGGATGCCTGATTCCAGTCGACATGAAGGATGAGATTTGAAAGGCCCATTGTCCCGGCGGCGGCAAGGGCTTCAGATACGCGCCCGGGCGTCATTCCGCCTTCGCCTTCGACAACATGGACGTGCGGGGGATCGTCGCCATATGTGTCAATTGCGCCCAAGGCGAGACCGAATGATGTGGCAACACCGACCCCGGATGCGCCCGTTGACAATTTTACAAACGGCGTTGCGGGTGTCGGATGGCCGTCAAGCGGCTTGGCCCTGTGCTCCAGAAAGAGGGGCGTCTTTGTCGTTGGATTGCGGCGAAAACCCAAAAGATCTTCAAGACGCATCTGGTATTTGATGTCCTTTGGAAGAAGTGCCGGATTGCCTATGCGCGCCATTTCATTTCTGAGCGCCCACATTGCATAGAGGCCAAGGGCCTTATGTCCCGCTGCGTAAGAGATGATGTCTGCATCCGGCGCATCCGGATTTGAAAAATCATAATCGAGTGAGTTGAAGATGATGCCCTGCACAAATCTTCCCGAAGAAATGCTTCCGCCGGGATGGCCGGAACCCGGGACATAATTGTACATGATGGCGCAAAGCGAGCGATAGACGAGATCAAAAAATTCGAAATCTCCAATGTCCTGTGTAGATAGAGCTTGTGCGATCGTTCCCTTCTTGAGCTCGTCTTCAACGTTGATTATTACGGCGCGCCTTGGGCCAAATTTGAATTCCATTTAAACCTCCCATGGAAACCCCTCCGTAGATCGATCTACCCCCTCTGACTCCCCCTTACAAAGGGGGGAGTAATGTTTATCCATTAGTACAAATGCTTCCCTCTCTTTATAAACGCTGCAAACCCAGCCTTGTCCGTTGCGGCCTTTTCAATTTTCTTAAGTGCCTCTTTGAGATCATCGATGCCGGTTGCAATCGATATCCTGAGATAATGCATGCCTTCGGTGCCGATCCTGCAGAATGATTTTCGGTCCATCGTTGCAACGTGATATTCAAAGAGCAAAAACATCTGCAGCAGTGTTGACGGCGATGTCATGGTGCGGATATCCTTCGGCAACGATTCGTAGGCGTCAATCGCACCGATATTCTGGCAGACGCCCGAGACGTTGGGGAAGACGTAGAAGGCGCCCTTGGGGTTCTTGCAGGTAATGCCGGGAATGGAATTGAGCCCCTTGACGACAACATCACGTCTCTCCTGAAACGCCTCGACCATTTTTGAAATGGCCCGCGGGCTCTCGGGCGATTCAATGGCAACTTTTGCGCCCATCTGGTTGTAGCCCGGGACGCACGAGAAATAATTGATATTGATGTTCTTGAATACCTGCGCCTCCTCCGTTGTGGGGAACACCGCCCAACCGATACGACCGCCGGTCCATGAATAGGACTTTGATGCACCGCTCACGATGATGGTGCATTTTTCCATGCCGGGGATCGATGCAATAGAATGATGGTGGTGCCCGTCAAACAGGATGTTTTCATAGACTTCATCCGAGTATACTCTGATGTGATCACCCGTTTTTTTCTTGATCACAGCCGCGATGTCCTTGAGCTGGTCTTCGCTTGCCACGCCCCCGGTTGGATTTGATGGGAAACAAAGATATATAAGCTTTGTCCGGTTGGTGATGAGCGGGGCAAGCTCTTTTCCCGTAAAACTAAAGTTTTCCTCTTCCTTGAGATGCAACGGAACCGGTTTGGCCTCCACGTATTTTGTAAAAGATTCATAGATGGCAAAGCCCGGCGAAGGGTAGATCACCTCGTCGCCCGGATTGCAGTATGTCTGCTGACAAAGACCGATGGGCGGCTTTGCCCCCGGGAATACAACGACACGGTCGGGCGTCACCTTGATCTTTCTTGTGTCGCTTATCTGCTTGGCGATTGTCTCTCGAAAAGGAAGGACGCCCTGTGGATCCACATAATGCGTGTTGTCGAGGTCGAGCTGACGCTTCACCTCCGCCTTGACATGTTCCGGAACTGCGAAATCCGGTTCACCGAGATTGCATTTGATCACCTTGTGGCCCTGATCCTCCACCATTTTGATATAGGGTCCCACTTTGAATGCGTTTTCAGTATCGAGTCGGTCAACACGGTCTGCAAAAAGTCGCATGGTATCCTCCTTTTATTAATGTTGAGTTTGGTGTCGGGCCTTGCTCTCCGGACCCCAATATTTCAAGTCTACACGGAAAATACCCCTTACTGCCACAAAGGCAAATAGTCAACCCTCGGGAAATTTATTTGCCTTGCAGATACTCAGCTCTAATGACTTCCAAGGGATTCCCGCTTCCGAGGCTGTTTCCGAAGTCGTACTCCCCCTTTGTAAGGGGGAGTAAGAGGGGGTAGACCCCATGTAAACACCATCTACCCTCCCCAACCCTCCCTTACAAAGGGAGGGAACGACTTCGGCAACAGGCTCTTCCGCGGGAATGACATTCTGAGACTTTTTCAGAGGTTTCAATTTCCACATGGATCAATTTTCAATCCCCCGCCCATTTTGGATGCGCGGGGGGTTTTTTACATGGGCCTGTTTAAATTTCGTTTGCCAATCCAAGTCTTACGTGCTAAAATCCGCAAAAATTTCAGGGGGTTCCAATCGATTAAAGAAGTTAGCAACCATTTTGAAAACCTGCCGATAAATTAAATGAGGGGTCGGGGAATTTCCCGACCCCTCACCCTGAGCGGAGCGCCCCACAGGGCGCGGAGTCGAAGGGTCCCATGGGATCCTTCGTTTCGCTCAGGATGAGCCGTCGGGGAAATAAAACATCCCTTGCACAGCAAAGAAGTCAATAAACTCCCCGACGGCTCAATTAATATAGAAGAGAATATTCATGCGTTTAAAATCCTTGGAAATTATTGGATTCAAATCTTTCATCGATCGCACTGTGGTCGAGTTCGAAGAAGGGATCACGGGAGTCGTCGGGCCAAACGGGTGCGGGAAGAGCAATCTGGTCGATGCCGTTCGCTGGGTCATGGGCGAACAGTCGGCAAAACATCTGCGCGGAAGCGCGATGGAGGATGTGATATTTTCCGGATCGGAGACTCGTGCTTCAACAGGTATGGCGCAGGTCTTTTTGACTTTTGACAACAGTGACGGCCGTGCGCCGGCTGAATACGCATCCCTTTCTGAAATTGAGATCGGGCGCCGGCTCTATCGCTCAGGCGAGAGCGAATATTTCATCAACAAATCACCCTGCCGCTTAAAGGATATCATTGATCTTTTTTTGGATACCGGTGTCGGCGCCAAGGCCTATTCGATTGTAGAGCAGGGTATGGTGGGGCAGGTCATTACGGCAAAGCCGTATGACAGACGCTTGTTGATCGAAGAGGCGGCCGGCATTTCGAAGTTCAAGTCACGTAAAGAGGCGGCACTCAGAAAGATCGAATCGACTCAGGCCAATCTTCTGCGGCTTACGGATATCTTAAATGAGCTGTCGCGCCAGATCAATTCGCTCAATCGTCAGGCCAAGAAGGCAGAGCGCTATCAGCGGATAGCAACAGAGCTAAAGGAGCGTGAGATCGCGCTTACTGCTTTTCGCCGCAAGGTTTTGGTTAAAGATCTGGATGCGCTCGAGGCGGACAGCAAGGCGCGCACCGAAATGGAAGCGGCCCTCTCTGCGGAGCTCTCATGCCATGAGGCGGATATAGAATCGCAACGTGTTGCCGTAACTGAGCTTGAGCGTGAGCTCGAGTCGGTACAGGAAAAACTCTATGCTGCAAATCAATCTGTTAAACTGGATGAGGCTGCGATTGAACACAAGACCAATGAGATCAAGAACATAGAAGAGCGTTGCAAAGCTTTGGAGCGGGAGCTTGAAGGCTTAAAGAGGCGTCTTGAGGCCCAGTCGGAAAGGCTCATTGCCGCCAATCAGGAAAATGTAGAGGCCGACTTGACCTTGGTGTCGTTGAACGAGACTACAGTTTCGCTGGATGACGAAGTGAACCGTCTGCGGGAAGACCGGGCCGGATTAAACGAAGACGCCGAAGAAAAAAGGCGTCAGATCGTTGCGGATACCGCCGCCAGTTCGGAGCTCAAGGCAAAACTAAATCATTTGGATCGCCGTTTGGTTGAGATCACAGGCGTGATTGCCAAGGATCAGGCGGAGATCGACGCCATCAATCGCCGGCGCGATCACGTTGCGTGGCGGGTCAAGGAGGACGGACAACGTCTTGAGTGTTCCCAAGAACTCAAGGCAAAACTGGTTGCGGAAGTCACATCCAAACGGGATCTGCTAATGCAGGCGAGAGTTGATCTTGTTGCCGCTGAGAAAAACCTGCAAGAGATCGGCGATGCACAGAAGGCGGCGCGGTTGAGGCTCGAATCGATTGAGGAGATGCGCAAAAATCTTGAGGGATATCGCGAAGGGGTTAGAAATGTAATCCTTCGCTCGAAGGAGGCGACTGAAAATCTCAAGGGCATTGTGGGGACGGTAAGCGAGATTATCGATACCGATCCGCCCTATGAGGCTGCTTTATCTGCAGTCTTGGGGGAGCGGTTACAGTTTGTTGTTGTGGAGTCGCATCACGAAGGCATTGAGGCCATTGAATATCTGAAGAGGGCGGCGAGCGGGCGCAGTTCCTTTATCCCGTTAGCCATTCGTTTTGATGGTGAGGAAGCGTCTTCGCTTCAAGGAGAAGGGATCATAGGACCCTTGGCAGAACGCGTCCGTTTCGCCGACAATTATAAGCATATCATTCGTTACCTGCTAAATAATGTGATTTTGGTTGAGGACCTTCGAAAGGCCATTCACCACTGGCAGACAGTCAATTCGCGGCATACATTCGTGACCATGGATGGAGATGTGGTGGATCCCTCGGGTGTAATCACGGGCGGCATCGGAGGCGATACGGATGCGGGCCTTATCGCACAAAGGCGCCGTGTCAAAGAGCTCCATGAAGAGATTTCATCGCGAGAGGAGGCGCTTTCCAATGCAGAGCAGCGGGCTCGCCAATTTAATGATGCGGTGAAGGCCCTTGAGGAAGAAATCGAGAGAACCGACCGTGATGTCCATCACGCGGAAATTAAATGGGTAGGCGAGGAAAAAGATCTGACGGGGCTCAAAGATGAGCTTGCGCGTTTAGATCAGGAGCATGACGGCCTCGTTGTAGAGATTGCATCGCTCAACGAAGAAAAACAGGAGATAGAGCGTGAACGCATTGCGGCAGCATTGCGATTGGAGCAGTTGTCTGCCGATCAGCATCAGACTCAGGAGGCGCTGGAACAAATCCTGCGTCTGCTTGGCGGCCTAAACGATGATCTTGGCGAACGCGAAAAGCGATTGGTTGATCTCAAGGTTTCGCTGGCACAGGCGGAGGAGCGGCAGGGTTCCGTCACGAGGGAAATCGAACGGCTCATCACCACAAAATCCGAGCTCCTGCTCGATATCGGGAAGAGAGAAGATGAAATTGCAACAGGCGGCCAGCGTGTGGTGGTTCTGCGCCGCGAGATTGAAGAGCTAATATCGGCCCTCGGCGTCTCGGTCAGATCCATTGAAAAATTAACCATCTCGCAGACGCAATTGCAGGAAAGTTATAATCAGGCAATTGAAAAGATCCGGTCATGTGAACTTGCCTTGCGCGAGATAAGACAACGCCGTGAAGAGGCCCTGAATGCGGCCCATGACGCCGCTTTGAAGCTGACCGGTCTCCGTGAGAAGGTGAGATATCTGGAAGAGGGCATTAGAGAACGTTATAGGATAGATCTTGGTATGATCGGGGAAGATATTATCAGGCCGGATCTTGATGCCGAGACTGAGGAGCGGGAAGTTGCCGCGCTGAAAGAAAAACTGGAACAGATGGGATCCGTCAATGCCGATGCAATCAAAGAGTATGAAGATCTCTCGGTCCGACATGAATTCATGAACAAACAGCACACAGATCTGACTGTCTCAATTGAAACACTCAAGCAGGCGATAGCAAGGATCAACAGGGTTAGCCGTCAGCGCTTCAAAAAGGCCTTTGAAGATGTGGATGTAAAATTCCAGGAGCTATTCCCAAAACTCTTCCAAGGCGGGCGCGCCCGCCTCATGTTGACCGACGAAGAGAATCTGCTCGAAAGCGGCGTGGAGATTGTTGCCCAGCCGCCGGGAAAAAGGCTTCAATCGATATCACTGTTGTCGGGCGGCGAGAAGGCTCTTACGGCAGTGGCGTTTATCTTCTCGATCTTTCTCACAAAGCCGTCGCCGTTCTGTCTCTTGGACGAAGTGGATGCGCCGCTTGATGATGCCAACGTTGATCGTTTTAACAACCTCATCAGGTCCATGACTCCCCATTCACAATTTGTCTTAATCACGCATAACAAGCGCACCATGGAATTGGCAGATATACTCTACGGAGTCACGATGGAGGAGGCCGGCGTCTCCAAGATGGTATCTGTCCGTCTCAATCAGGGAATGGGAGAACCAGAGGCGGCTGTAGCTTAAAGGCAAATTCTAAGCACCAAATCCTAAATCCTAAACAAATCCAAAATTCAAATGATTAAAACGTTTTGGATTTCGAATTTTGGTTATTGGAATTTGTTTAGAAATTTTCGCCGGAGGCGGATCAGCCTTTGGCTGAAGATATTAGAATTTAGAGTTTGTTTTTAAATATTATGGAATCCTTCAAGTGGTCTGTCTTAATAGGTGGTCTCGCCTTCTTCTTCTTCGGACTTGCCGGCGCCAGGAAGAGTTTACAGCTGGTCATGGGCGATAAGATGCGTGCAGCGCTGAGCCGCATCACCGATAATCGTTTCAAGGCGTTTGGATTTGGCGCACTGGTTACCGTTCTTTTGCAAAGTTCGGGCGCAACCAGCGTCATCCTGATTAGCTTTGCCGAAACGCACCTTATCAACTTATTTCAGGCCGTTGCCATACTTCTCGGTGCCGATTTTGGAACAACCTTTGTTGTAATTCTACTCTCCATTAAAGGGATTGCAGATATTGCCCTGTCAATTCTTGCAATAGGCTTTTTCATAGAGTGGGCATCCAAACAAAGAAAGGTAAGGGCCGTCGGCTCGATTCTTCGAAGCTTTGGGCTTATTTTCTACGGCATGCATCTGATGGTTTCGGCCGCAACACCCCTAAAAGAAAGTATAGCCGCCGCTGCCGTCTTTGCATATCTTGCAACACATCCACTTGCCAGCCTTATTCTTGCGACCATCGTTTCCGCCGCGGTCCATTCCGCCGGCATGATTGGCATTGCAATCGCGCTCGCCTTTGCCGGCTCAATTTCTTTTGAAGCAGCGATTCCGCTCGTGCTCGGCGCTAATATAGGAACTTGCGTAACAGCGCTTCTGGCCGGCTTCGGCTCCGGCACAGAGGGAAAACGAGTTGCAGCCGCCCACACGTTTGCAAAGGTGATCGGCGTAATAGTCGCCTTTCCATTTATCAGGCAAATCGCATTTTTCATCACTGCCGCAGAAGGCGAATTAAGGGGGATATTTCCCGCATTACAGGCGGGCGTTGCGGGTCAAATTGCCGCGACACATGTGATGTTCAATATAGCATTGGCGCTTTTGATACTTCCGCTTGTAACACCGCTCGTGAAGCTTGTTTGCTTTGTCATCCCGGAGCCGAAAGGGAAAAAAGAGGAAGAGTTTAAGCCCCTCTATCTGGACAAGGCCTCATTGGAAACCCCTGCATTGGCCTTTGCACAGGCGAAACGTGAAATTCTGAGAATTGCCAATATCGCATATGAAATGTTTGGAAACTGCCTAAAGATGTTTTCGCGCGGCTTGGATTTTAGGGAAGAAATTGAGAATATTCAAAGTGAGGACGACAAGATTGATCTTTTGGATAAGGCGGTGCGCTTTTATCTGGCGGAAGTTTCAGCTGAGACCCTTTCAGCCAATCAGGCGCACACGCAGTTGATGCTGCTTGCCATTACCACGGATCTGGAAGAGGTCGGAGACACAATTTCCAAGGACATGGTGATGCTTGCCGAGAAGAAGGCGTTGAAGCAAAGCATCTTCTCAGACGAAGGATGGCGGGATCTGCGGGGTTTTCAGCAGATGGTGAAAGAAAACTTTGATTTGATGATATCCATCCTGACCCAGCCCTCGGAAGAACTGGCGACAAAAATTCACCGCCATGAGGAACATATTGATGAAGTGGAACAGAATTTAAGACAGGCCCATATCAACCGTTTGCATCAGGGGCTCAAAGAGTCATTCGATACGAGTTCGATCCATCTTGATATACTGGGAAATATCAGGCGCGTTAATTCGAAATTAGCCCACATCGTTCGGATGGCAATGGGCTGACGAGCACTGCGGCGTCCCCTGCTCGCTCCTCTCTGAAACTTGCTTAAACTAGCGGGTTTGGTTACAAGCCGAGTCGCTGTGCGAGGATGCCGCAGTGCTCTTAGGGGTTTCTGTGATAAGGTGACAGGCATCGGATGCTCGACACCTTTCCCAAATAATTCTTAGACCTTCGAGTGTAAGAAACGGCTCCACGGCTTCAATTGTCTTTGTCGATTTGGCAATTAGAGGAGCCAAACCACCGGTTGCAATAACCTTTGGTTTTGTCTTCACTTCTTTCGTCATTTCTTTCACCAGATGATCAACTAGGCCAACATAACCGTGGAATATACCAGATTGCATGCTCTCTTTTGTTTTTCGCCCCACAATCCAATTTGTTTTTTTGATCTCTACTTTTGGCAATTTTGCGGTCATCTGTGATAGTGCACTGTTAATGATGTCTATACCCGGCGCGATTGCGCCTCCTGCAAATTCTCCTTGCGATGTGACATAATCGAAAGTCGTGGCGGTTCCGAAATCGATGATGATTAGCGGCCGCCTGTACTTTTCGTAGCCCGCGACCGCATTTGCCAGCCTATCAACGCCGACCTGCCTTGGATTGTAGCCGCCAATTTTTATGCCCGCATTTTTTGCGGTGACAAAAAGCACAGGACATCCAAAAAGGATTTTTATGATCTGGATGATGATTGGATTTACACGCGGGACAACACTTGAAATACACGTGCCCTCAATCAGATCCGTTTTTTGTCCCCTGCGCCTCGTTTTCCGCCCAACAAGGGCGCGCCTTAATGTGCCAGCAGTTGCATTCCTTGTGGCAAGTCTAAAATGACCGACAAGGCGCCTTCCTTGATAACATCCAAATGTAATAGATGTATTCCCGATATCGACAACTAGGAGCATAGGACATATCCAAATCATGCGGCGCTTGGAAAATCAACCATTGATCATTTGGCGCCTGATAACGAGTTCTTATAGTGGGCAATGCAGTACAAATTGCACCGCCACTTGACTTATAGCTTAAAATCGCCTAAGAACCGCCAAACTCAGTTGAATAGGCCACAGAGACACCGAGTATTTTCGTGAGATCGTGAGATCGCCCAATTTTACGATTTAGCGATATCACGATCTTACGATCTCACGATTGTATACCCTGTGGCTGATTTCGAAGAAAGGAATTTGTATGTCTCTTAATCAGAAATACACCTGGGGCAAATTTTTAAAGGATCATCCGGAAAAGAAGGATCTCAAGCGCATTTCCCCCGAGGGAAAAAAGGCATTTGAGGCCGCTTTCAAAGCCAAGATGAAGGAATATCTCACCGCCCGCACTGAGCGCGTGAAGGGTCTGCAGAAAAAGGCCAATGAAAGGAAAAAGGAACTTGCGGAAAAAGTGAAGGCACTGCGGAAGGTTAAGGACTGGCCCAAGGCGAAAATCTATCAGCTGAAAGCCGGCAGGCAGGATTCATGGATTAACCGTCTTGCCAAACAGGCAGGCCGCATCAAGGTCCTGCAAAAGAACATCTGATCAAGAAGCTTAGAAGTCAAGAAGCCAAGATGCCGAGAAAATACATTTTTTTCGGATTCTTGGCTTCTTTTTTTCCTCGCTTTTTAGTTTCTCAGCTTCTCAGCTTCTTATCTTCTTAGCTTCTATTCTTATTAAGACAACTTCGGAAACAATTTTGTAATCACCGGATGCACAACCTTGCCGTTTTGGATCTGCAGACCGCGTCCCAAGACCTTGTCGTGCAAAAGCGCCTTTTCCACCCCTTCATTGGCCAACTTAATCACATATGGGAATGTTGCGCTGGTAAGCGCCTCAGTAGACGTGACGGGCGTCAGCGCCGGCATGTTAGGCACGCAATAATGAGTGACGTGATGTTCGACGTAGGTCGGCTCTTCGTGAGACGTTGGCCTTGATGTTTCGATGCAGCCACCCTGATCGATGGAAACATCCACAATAACGGAGCCCGGCGACATTGTCTTCACAAGGTTGCGCGACACGACGTGTGGTGCCCGGTCGCCCATTACAAGGACCGCGCCGATCAAAAGGTCGGTCTTTTTTACCCAATCGGCAACCGATTGCGGCGTCGATTTTACTGCATTGATCCTTCCGCGGTAGGCCTCTTCAATGTAGGCGATTTTTTTGTCGTCGACATCCAGAACGACCGTTTCCGCTCGTAGGCCCGCGGCAACCTCGGCAGCATTGAGTCCCACATACCCGCCACCGATAACGACAACCGTCCCGCGGCGCGTGCCGGTGACACCGCCAAGCAAGAGACCCTTTCCGCCATGGTTGCGGTGGAGCAGATAAGTTCCAATTTGTGTCGCGATACGCCCCGCCACCTCGCTCATCGGTCTCAAAAGCGGCAGATGGCCGTCATCAGTTTGCACGGTTTCGTAACCTATCGCCGTTGTCTTTGTTTCGCAGAGCGCCGAGGCAAGCGGCGGCACAGATGCCAAGTGAAGATATGTAAAGACTGTGAGGCCGTTTCTTAAATAGTGATATTCGCTCTCGAGCGGCTCCTTCACCTTGACAATCATTTCTGCTGTCTTCCAAACCTTTGCCGCATCACGTTCAAGGACGGCACCGGCGTCTGCATATTGCTGGTTTGAAAAGCCGCTCAAGGCGCCGGCATTTTCCTCCACATATACCTTATGGCCCTTGGCCACCAGATCCCTGATACCCGAGGGTGTTACTGCGACACGGGTCTCCTTCGTCTTGATTTCCTTCGGGACACCAATAATCATAAAAAACCTCCCTTTTAAAACGTAGACCTGAGACCTGAGACCTCAGACTAACAGTGAAAATCGAATAGTCTTAAGTCTCAGGTCTCAAGTCTGAGGTCTTGTGTTTTTTTGGCTTCTAGCCCTCTTTTTAAGGCTGGTCAAGGAGATAGAAAACTACACGCTGCGCCATTAAAATGGCGCGGTATGCCTAGTCTTTTTTCACCTCATTATTTACGCAACAAAATTGGAGGAGGGCCGATAAGATGGCTGGCTTGGAGTAACCACAGATGAACACATGTAAACGCAGACTGTACTCAAATCCCCCCCCACCCCCCTTTACAAAAGGGGGGCAAGAGGGGCTTTTTCCGCGTTTATCCGTGTTCATCCGTGGTTTTATAATTTGTTTGTTGGCATTTGCTGCCATTTCCTGCAACGGCGGCAAGGGCGCTGGTCCAAGTCCCAACGTTTCAGGCTACCCTGACACGCCATTTACCATCAAGGATGAATCCCAATTGATCGGGGGTCCTGTTGCTCAGGGGCGTGTGGGCGACGTGCTTCTTCAAAACGACAAGATCCGCGTCATCATCCAAAAACCCGCCAAGAACGCCGGCCTCTTTTCTTTCGGTGGCATTATAATCGATGCAGACCGCGTGCGTTCCCCGGGCGAAGCCGGGCATGACGAGTTCGGCTCGATATTTCCACTCGTCAATATCGAGTGGACCATCAACTATTCAAACTATGAAGTGACAGGTACCGGCGAAGACGGCGGGCCCAAGATCCTTCGTGCCTACGGCAAGATTGACGTCTATGATTACCTCGATCTCGATTTCGTCAGTGAGGTGGCGCAAGGAATTGCAGGGCAGCCAATCACGTTTTCCCGCCGATTTGATGACCGCGGCGATCCTTTTACCGTCTATGACAATCTCAAGGGGATTAGCCCGGATGTCGTTACCGAATATCGTCTCGACCCCGGCACAAATTACGTGCGCATGGACACCACGTTCAAGAATCAAGGTGATACAGATGCGCTCATGCCGGTGGGCGATATCATCAATGGAAGCGGCGAGCTCAATTTGCTGATCCCGGGCTTGGGATTTTCGCCTGACCTTATGACGCAGGCGGCAGGTGACACGCCGGCCCTGATTTATTCAGGTTTTGACGGCGTTGATGTCTCTTACGGTTACTTTTATGACCTCACGCAGTTTCAGGACAAGGACGGCAATCGTATTCCCAGCGGGTCGCTTACCTATTCGGGAGTGACCTTTGTCGTCTTGGGCGAGACGATCCTCAAAATTCTCCCGCTGGGAACGGGTGGAATTCCTGAAATCCGTTTTTCAGTACCGGCCAACAGCGAGAAGACGATTACACGTTATTTTGTGGTTGGAGACGGAAGTTCCCAATCGGTCCTCGATGGCGGCATGACTGCCCTTGGAATTCAGGCGCGCCCAATTTCCGGAATCGTATCGACATCTGATGGAAATCCCGCAAGCAATGCAATTGTGGCGGTGCAGAAGAAGAACGGCGGAACGGTTGTTACCTATAAAACCAATTCGGCCGGCCGCTTCGAGGGAAATTTGCCTGCAGGGGATGATCCATTCTCGGTTGCCGTCGGCAACAGGCAGTATCATATTGTTGTGGAAAAGGCGGGTTTTCATGAAAATGGGACAAACCGGGCGGGCACATGTGATCCTCAAGACATCGACGTTTCATCCTCCGCCAAAATCGAAGTCAAATGTACGCTGGGCGAGGTGGGTTTTATAAAGCTGTCAGGCCCCGTAACAGATGCCTCAACCGGTCAGCCAATTGCCGCGAGGATGACCATTGCCGGGGAGGACCCAAGTCCTGAAGGGGAGAAATCCGGAATGTTTGGCGACATCAACGCCTTCAAACATCCATTCGGCATCGTTCTTAATCAGTATATCAGCGCGAAGGGAACCATCGGGCTCACGGGGCAGTCGAGTTTTCCGCTTGAGCCCGGTTCTTATCATTTCGTTTTCTCACACGGCACCGAGTACGGCGCCGTTGAGAAAGACGTCGTTGTTGAGGCAAACAAGACGGCGGTGATTGAGACGATTGCGATCCCGCGTGTGGTATCCACGCCGGGATACATTTCAGCCGATTTTCATTTGCATAATGTTGTCAGCCCGGACAGCTCAATTTTACCAGAGATGCGGGTATTGGCTGCTGCTGCCGAGGGAATGGATGTTTTGCAATCATCGGATCATGACTATCATTTTGACTACGCGCCGGTCGTAGACGCGATGACCAAGCGGGGACTGATACCCGCCGGGGCCTTTGCGGGGAGCATGGTCGGCGTCGAGATCACTCCAAACCACTACGGGCACATTCAGGGATTTCCCATGACGGCGGATGCATCCTCACCCGCCGGCGGGGCGATCGACTGGTCGGCAACGCCGCTTGATGAAGTCTCTTTTGCGCCGGATTATTGCATGAGCCCCAAAGAAATTGCCGAGGCAGTGAGGGCCACTCCCGGCGAACATGTCGTCCAGCTCAATCACATCTCCGATTCTCCTACGGGATTGCCTGTCGCAGCAGGGTGGGTGACAAGCAGGTTTTATCTCGAAAGCGGGGCCCCTCCGCTTTCAAACTATGCCGATCCGGTTGAGCGCAGGCTTTTGCCTCACACCGGCGACCCCTTATTTCCGCTGCCGTACGGGACAAGTTCTCTTGTCACGACCGATGCAACCAGCGCTGAGGTGGTGATCGGCTTTGACCTGCATGACGGACAGACAAAATTTTTGGAGTCAACACTGCCCACGTGGTTCAACCTCCTCAACTTGGGCATGATCTTAACGGCGAGTGGTTCTTCAGACAGCCACGACGAGCTGTTTAATCCGATGGGCCTGCCGAGGAATTTCATAGCGTCAAGCGCAGATCCGAGCGACGGGCAATCGGGAGGCTTAGATCGTGATGCGTATGCCCGCTCGATTAACGAACATCATGTGATCGTCTCGGCCGGACCCTTTGTGACTGTGGAGGCTACAGGTCAGGATGGTTCGGCTTATAATGTCGGTGATACGCTGACCGGCGCCGAGGTGAAGCTTGCAATTCAGGCGTTTGCGCCTTCATGGGCCTGGTTTGATACGATCGAGGTCTATGCAAACACCGAGCCCATTCCCATAGACGATAACCTGGGAAATGCGATGACCGGCGTTGCGGCAGATCCCGCCGAATTCTACAAACCATATCATGTGCCGAAGTATGGCTACAAACCGCTTCTTGCGTATCGGCTTGCGGACAAATCGCTTGCCAACTGGAAAGAAGAAAATGGCGTCATCACGGCACAGATCGACACAACGATTAAGGTCGGCGAAGACACCTGGATCGTTGTCCTTGTGCGCGGCACTAAAGACACGCCGGGGTATAGGTCGCTTTTTCCCATTGTGACCAACGCACTCAAGGATGCCTCAAAAAAGCCGAAGAATTTTGATCCTCTCAATCTCGCGGCATTTCATGCAAGCCCTGAAGTCGGGGCCTTTGCCTTCGCCCTCGCCAATCCGATATTTATAGACGCCGACGGCGACGGAAAGTTCACCGCCAAATATGTCCGCGAGGGCACGTCACCGATAACCCAGTAATTTTTTGCCACACCACTCAAGGCGATTTCGACACAAAAATATTTGTGGTTTCCTAAAAAAATCGGTATGTTAGCGGGATGAAAAAACACAAATTGATTTTCTTCTTGGCGGCATTGTCTTTGTTTTTCCTTTCTTCCGTGGCAGGTCGTGCGGCGGTATTTGATCCGTCACGGAGCTGGTACACAATCACAACCGAGCACTTTTTTGTACGATATCCAAAGGAGATAGAAACAGTCGCTCAGGATGCGGCCAGGATCCTTGAGGAGGTCCACGCCGAATTATCGCCCGAACTCAAATGGAAACCGTGGGGCAGGACAGAAGTCGTATTGACGGATTCGACGGATGATGCAAACGGCTTTACCACGATCCTGCCTTACAATCTTATTGTTTTGTACATTGTTGCGCCCCGCCCCGAAACTGCCATATCCAATTACGACGACTGGCTCAGAACTTTAATCACGCATGAATACACCCATCTGCTTCACATCGATGCCGTCCGGGGCTTCTGGAAGCCCTTCAGGGCAATACTGGGAAAATCGATTTCACCAGCGGCTCTCAGCCCCGGATGGGTGCGTGAGGGTTTTGCTGTATATGAGGAGACTGATAAAACAACAGCGGGGAGAGGTCGGGCGAGTTATACTGAAATGCTCATCCGCACCGCAGTTTTGGAAAATGATTTTCCGTCCATTGACCGGGCCGACGGAGTTCATTGGGAGTGGCCTTCATACAACGTTGCCTACCTCTTCGGAGGCAAGTTTATATCTTATCTTATCGACACATACGGCGAGGACAAGTTTTTAAAATTCAACACGCGCCTGCAGGGCTCGCCCATGCTGTCGATGGTAAACCATCAGGCGCGAAACGTTTATCACAAGACCTTTTATGAGCTGTGGCGCGAGTGGCAGTCATCTCTCCGCGAGAATTACGAGGGGCTAAAGACAAATCTTGAGGCGGAGGGCATTACCGAAACCAGCGCAGTTGTAAAACAGGCATGGGACGATAGTTTAAGTGCCCCGACACCGTCTCCCGATGGCAAAAAACTTGCCTACCTTGCGGCAAGCCCGCACAGGTCTTACCAGCATAAATCCTTCGAAATTCGCATCAAAGACCTCAAGACGGATGCAGAAGAAGTTATCGCAAAACAGTCGGTGAACAGGATGTCGTGGAGTCCCGACGGCGCGAAGATCGCTTATTCCGCAAGCTCTACTTATAAGAGGTACAATTCATATTTTGATCTGTGGATCTATGATGTGGGGACAAAAAAGGCCACGCCGCTTACAAGTGGTGTGCGTGCGCGAGATCCTGATTTCGATCCGACCGGCAAGGAGATTGTTTTTGTGTCAGGAAAGTCGGGAACAGACATCCTCAATCGCATAAATGTGGAGACAAGAGAGATCACGCAATTGACAGATCCCGAACCCAAGTACATCAGCTATGCCGAGCCTCGCATCTCGCGGGACGGCAAGTTTATAGCCGTGAGCGTTAAAAAAGATGAAGAAAAATGGAAAATCTATGTTTATTCCGTCGACGGCAGATCTTATCGCCGCCTTACAAACGAAAACGGGATGGAGACGTCACCGTGGTGGTCGCCGGATGGAATATATGTGTTCTACACCTCTGATGAAAGCGGCATTCCCAATGTATACCGCACTGATGTTGAAAGCGGCGCCACATCAAAACTCAGCAATGTCCTGACAGGCGTTTATGAGCCAACGACATGTGACGGCCGAAAGATCTTTGTTCGCGAATATCACTCAAAGGGTTTTGTCATCTCAAGTTTTGAAGCCTCGCCGCCTGAGAAAAAAGGAAAAATATTGAGAGGTAAAAAGAAGAGGGGTTACGAGAAGCAAGAAGTCAGAAGCCAGAAACCAGACGCAGGGCAAGAGGGCGAGGTAGCGGAGAGTTCTTCGCCGGGGGAGGAGACGCAACAGCCGGAAGAGAAACTCTATCCCACAAAGAAATATTCCCCGTTTGGCAAGGCGTTGTTTCTGCCGCGCGCCCTGACGCCGAATGTGGCTTATATTGAAGATGCCGTTTTTGTAAGCTTAATGACCGGAGGGGCCGGGATCTTTGGTCAGAACACGCAGCTTGGCGTGTCGGATCCCTTAAGACGGCATAACTGGATTGCCGGTGGAACGTATAGAACTGATGCCAGACACTTCGGTTATTTTGGAAACTACTGGTACAGCCGCTGGCGTCCCAACATTGGAGTTGGCATCAACGATTATGCGGTCGACTTTGGAAAACTGAGGTTTCCTGAGCCGGATGGGACAACGAGGACGGTCGATTATTTTGAGGAACGGCGCAACTTGAATGCCTTTATGAGCATCCCCGTCGAGAGGCATAATTTCGGCCTGAATTATTTTTATGAAGACCGAATGCCAAAGACAACGCTTACAGAGTGGGAGAGGTCGCTACTCAATCTCGGCATCTTTTCGGGTTTTATTGGTTCGTATCAGTACAGTGATTTTGAGCAATATCCCGCATCGATCAGTCAGGAAAACGGCCGGACGATAAGGCTCACCGGCATGATCACCAATTCCGTTTTCGGGAGCGGTGAGCGCAATGAACAGGAGATTTTTGCCGGCGACTGGCGCGAATACATAAGGCTCTGGCGCCACCACGTCCTGGGTCTTCGCGCTGCGGGCGGCATGACGTGGGGCGACAGAATGGCGCAGGGAACCTTCGGATTGGGCGGAGCGATCGGCGAAGGAAATTTTGCAAGCGGCAGCATGTGGAATTATTTCGCGTTGCGCGGCCTCCCCTATGTAACCTTGTCACGAACGCGCGCCATGCTCTTGTCGGCCGAATATCGCTTGCCCATTGTATCGCCGCAGCGGGGCATCGGCACGTGGCCGTTCTTTTTGCAGAACATGCATGCAGCCTTCTTTGCCGATTATGGCAACGCCTGGAATGCCCATGAAGACGACAATGGCGGATTCGTCGATTTCTTTGATGACTTCATGCTGGGCGTTGGCGCCGAGCTGCGCGGAGATTTTGTTATCGGCCACGGCATACCCATAATCGGGAGACTGGGCTACGGCATCATAGTAGTCAATCGCGACCGGGTTGGGAGTCTCGCGGATCCCATTCTTGGCAGCAGTTTGAAATACGGAACGCTGATATTACAGTTGGGGACGTCGTTCTAATCAAAAATGACAAATGGGCACTTCTAAAAACGGGCGGATTTTATTCTTCGAGCTCGTCGAGAAGATAAAATCATCAATGATTCTCGACTCGCATCGCTCGCTCGAATAATAAAGCAGATGTTTTTATAAGAGAATTCTTTTATTTCATGAAATCGCTACTTACATTCTTTCTATTAGTTGCCGTATTCTTAACTTCACAATCTGTACTCGCCAAGAAACATCCCGACAAAAAAAAAGAAGATGTTGGCAACCCGCCTGCGAGCCTCGGCTCATCCCTTTTGCTCATAGGAACATCATCCGCCCAGACGGTTGACAAAATCTTGAAGGGCATCGAATCGCTGGGAAGGCGAACAGAACAACTATCATCACAAGAGAGAAATTTTCTCTTCGGCTATGCAAACTACCGCCTCGGCAGATGGGAGGATGCGGAGGGTTTTTTCAAAAAGTGCGACAGCTATGCCGTTCCCGCCGACCACCTCCTTTTTTATAGGGCACAGGCCGCCCTGGGTTTAAAGGAATTTGAAAGGGCCGCCGATTTTTTTGCAGATCTTGTAGAAAATCATGGGGGCAGTGTCTGGGCGCTTGAGTCGAGAATCGGTTTTGCAAAGGCCCTGATCTCTCTATCGCGTTTCGAACAGGCAAGACAGAATCTTGAATACTATCTCAAATCGACGCAGTTGAGGCAGGAGGCCTTTGAAGCGAATCTTCTCATGGTGCGGTCTTACATGGAAGAGGGTGACAAGTCGGAAACGGCCCTCCGGCTGCAAAGTCTTGTTGTGAATGTCAGCGATGAAATTGAACTTGTCAAGGCGGAGGGCCTTGTCAAAGAGGCCGACAAAAGATTAGGAACAGATCTTATCCGCTGGATGAACGATGGCGACACGCAGTTTGAAATCGCTGACTCGCTCATGAAAAACATGCAGTGGAATGATGCAATTTTGCATCTTCGTTTGGCTCTGGAGGGAAAGACGCTCTCTTACGAGAATCGCTCGGATGCAAAGTGGCTATATGCCCGCGCCCACTTCCGCGCACATCTTTATAAGGAGGTCATTCCCCTTTTTGAAGATATGCTCAAGGACGGCGGCGGCGGCTTGCGTCTCACACTCCTGCAGCACCTCGCCTCGGGCTACGCGCGCGTGGATGATTATGAGCATGCCATTCTCCTCAGGCGAAAGATCATGCGTGAATACGAGCACAATCCATCTGTGGTTTTAGATTCCAGCTCCAAGATCGCCTTCTTGCTCGTTGATGACGGTCTTTACAGAGAGGCAATAAATGCATGGGAAGATGTTTTAAGAATCAAGAGAGGCAAGAGTCAACGGATCACGGCCTTGTGGTATCTGGCGTGGAGCCATTACAAACTCAAAGAATATGAAACGGCCGTCGCCCGGTTCACTGCGCTTTTAAAAGACAGGTCCTCACAAAAGATCAAAGACCGCATCATGTACTGGAAGGCGCAGTCGCTTGAGCATATGGGGAGAAAGGAAGAAGCGCGTCAATTGTATCGTGAAATTCTTGGTGATCATCCACTTGGATATTATGGTGTGTTGGCTAAAAGGCGTCTTGAGGGGGATCAGAGGGGCTTTGATGATTTTGCCCTGACATCCCTCGCGAAACCCCGTCGCGAAAAAAAGGCGCCCTATCATATCTCCATCGGGAAAATCATGCCGTCCGCACCGCATATTTCAAGGGCCGTTTTTTTTGACCATCTTGATCTTCATGAAGAGGCAGCAAGGGAACTTAGGGCCGCCCTGGCGGAAAAAACAGATCCCGATATCATATTGAAACTAGCTGCCGGAAATTTTGCCCATGACGTCGCTTATCAGCTCGTATATCAGCGTTATGTATCCATACTTCATTCCATGCCGGCCCGATCAGATGGATTCGAAAGATTTGTCTGGGAGATGTCATATCCCGAAGCGTATAAACCTGTTGTAGAAAGGCTTGCCGGAAAAAATCCCGATCCCCGCCTTGTCTACGCGATCATGCGCGCCGAATCAAATTTCCGCCCTGCGGTTGTTTCGCCTGCGGGGGCCGTTGGCCTCATGCAGCTCATGCCCGTTACGGCACAGAAGATGGCAAAGGAGCTGAGCAATAAAGTTTTTGACACGCGCGACCTCTATAAACCCGCCAAAAATATCGAGTACGGCATCAGCTACCTTAAAAAATTAAATAGTCTGTTTCCCAACAATCATGTTGCCGTGATAGCGGCATACAATGCAGGTGAAGAGGCGGTCGGCAGATGGTTGGGTCACGGTTATTCACAGGATGTAGAGGAATTCATCGAAGAGATTCCTTACGACGAGACCAACCTCTATGTGAAGAAAGTCATGATGTCTTACTGGATCCTGCAGCAGCTGTATACTCATTGATTCAGACCTTTTCGTGCGGATCAAAAAGCTTCTTGTGTTCAGAGAGTGCAAAGCGATCCGTCATGCCGGCGATGTAATCGCAGATATGCCGTTTGGCATCACCCGCCCTTTGGATCTCGGCATGAAGGCTCGGTGGAAGGATGCGCGGGTTATTGAGATAAGTGGTGAATAGATCCGCCAGTATGCGCTGGGCCTTGTCGGCCATGCGCAAAACGCGGAAGTGGTGATAAAGATTTTCGTGCAGATAGCCGATAAGCTCGCGGGTTTTGTTGTAAATGGCTGAAGAGAAGGCAATTGTGTTTTCGCCGCGGCTTTTGACATCCTCAAATGAAGAGAGCTTCTTTTGTTCAATGCGCTTCTTCGCCTCGGTCTGAAGATCGGTTACCAGTAAATTGATCAGGCGCCTGATTGTCTGGAATTTTAAAATCTTCGGACGCGCGTCAGGGAAGTCGCGTTCGACGGCCTCGAAGGCCTCGCGCCACATGGGCACATTTTTGAGACCCTCAAAGGATATCATGCCTGACTGGAGTCCGTCGTCCAGATCATGATTCATATAGGCGATTTCGTCTGCGACATTGATAATCTGAGATTCAAGTGTTGGATGACCATGGATTTGAAATCCTTTGACAGCCGGCTTGTCATATTGGCCGGTGTGCGTCACGATCCCTTCGAGTGTTTCGTGTGTAAGATTGAGGCCTGTAAATTGCGGATAACGGCGCTCGAGGAGCGTGACAACGCGGTAGCTTTGGTGGTTATGTTCAAAACCCCCTTCGTCTTTCATGAGTTTGTCGAGTGTCGCCTCTCCTGCATGTCCGAACGGCGTGTGGCCGAGATCGTGTGCCAGCGCAATCGCCTCCGTCAAATCCTCATTGAGCCTTAAGGTTCTGGCGACACCGCGCGATATTTGCGATACTTCAAGCGTGTGCGTCAAACGTGTGCGGTAATAATCGCCTTCGTGGTTCACAAAAACCTGTGTTTTATATTCCAGCCGGCGAAAACCCTCTGAATGGATGATGCGGTCGCGATCGCGTTGAAACGCGCTCCGTGTGAGGCACTCCTCTTCAGGATGCTCCCGCCCGCGGCTTGCGGCGCTCTTGGCTGCCCATGGGGCAAGAACCTGCCGCTCCCTTTTTTCGTATTCCTCTCGAAAAAGCATATATTTTCCGAAGTCAATGGTCGTTTATGGATACGTCCCAACAACTGTCAGAGATTCAATATCAATAATAGATAGAGTGTTCGACTCGACATTGCCGACATAGAGATATTTTTCGACTCCTCCCGGGGCATACAGGGCCATTCCAAAGGGCTCTCTGCCAACGGTGATATCCGCAATCTTGGCGCGTGCTGTCAGGTCAATTACGGATACAATGCCATCGTTGTCTTCATTATTGCAGGTTACGAAGGCATACTTGCTTGTGAGAAATACCCTCTGCGGCTGCTTGGCCACCTGAATCTGTGCGACTACCAGATTGTCTGTCTCTTTGTCCTTCGCCTGCGTTGTCTCATTGTCTGTCAGGGGGACAAGAGAAGAGGGGTCGATGACAAACAGAAGCGGAGACCATTCATTGTCGATTATTTCCTCATCCACGACATAAAGATATGTGCCGTCATTTGCGACGTCCTGCGGATTATTGAAGTCTTCAATCCAGTAATCAACCGGATTTTTTGTGGCATCATCAACTTCGTCCAGGTTCATGACCAATACCCCGCCGCGAATCCGCTGGAGAAAGGCCTGATTGCCTTTGAGCGTGATGAATGAAGTTTCGGAGTCGGTGAAAGTGCCGCCATTTGAGATGCTGCGGAGCAGACTCGTGCTTCCCCCTGTTGACGTACCGAGATCTCTATAGTCGAGGGCATTCCCGCCTGTCGCAATCCACATGCGGTCCGCCGTATAACAACAGGCAAGACCATAGGGATCCTTATCAACTATTATTGAATTCAGCGCCAAAAAGTCAGAAGAGCCCTCATCAATATTGAGTGCGAGCAGATGATCTTCTGTGACGGTTTTTTGTTCGCTAAAACGGTTGGTGACATAAAGCAGCTTGCGCGCGCTGTCTAGAACGGCCTCGCCGCTGAAGCTGTCTGTCGGCACCGTGTTCATAAGCTGCGGATGGAGGGGATCGGAAATGTCATAGATCTGTATCGAACCTTGATGCCAGTCATAAAGGACATTGGAATTGGAATTGACAAGATAGAGACGATTAGTCGCCGCATCAACTACAATACCATTTGGGCTAGAAATATTATCGCCCAACGGCTGAAAGATGCTGCTCGTCGCACAACCTGCCAAAAAAGAAGCAAGAAGCAAGAAGCAAGAAGCAAGAAGCCCCCCCACCCCGACCCTCCCCCTCGAGGGGGGAGGGTGAGGGAGGGGGTGGTCTTGATGTCTTTTTTTTCTAGCTTCTAGCTTCTGTTTGCTTGCTTCCTTATAAGTTTTCATATGATTATCTTGTTTTTTTCTTCTCCTGCAATACCGCGTGCGCCGCGGCAAGGCGCGCAATCGGCACGCGATAGGGAGAGCACGAGACATAGTTGAGCCCGATTTCATGGCAGAATATCACCGACTGCGCTTCGCCGCCATGTTCACCGCAGATGCCGATTTCCAGATTTGTCTTTGTCTTGCGGCCGCGCTCAACACCCAAACGCATCAGTTCTCCAACGCCATTGCGATCAATGGTGACAAACGGGTCGGAAGGCAAAAGATGTTTGTTAACATATTCAACCAGGAATTTGCCGGCGTCATCGCGCGAGAAGCCGAAGGTCGTTTGTGTCAAATCGTTTGTCCCGAACGAAAAGAAATCTGCATGTTTTGCGATCTCATCGGCGGTTATCGCGGCCCTTGGAAGTTCAATCATGGTTCCGATGGAGAATTTGACATCTTGGCCGGTCTTCTGGATCACCTCGGCACACACCTTTTCGCATATGGCGCGCAGTTGTCTTAGTTCATTGACATGACCGACAAGCGGTATCTCGATTTCAGGGATGACCTTAACCCCTTCATCACGTGACAACTCGCAGGCCGCTTCCATAATCGCCTGTACCTGCATTGCATAGATCTCGGGAAACGTAACGCCCAGGCGGCATCCACGATGTCCTAACATTGGATTGAACTCGTGGAGGTCTCGCGCCTTTTCCTTGAGCTTGTCCGCCTCAACGCCGATCTTTGCAGAAAGGTTGCGAACCTCCTCGTCAGTCTGCGGCAGGAATTCATGGAGAGGGGGATCAAGCAGGCGGATCGTGACAGGATAACCATTCATCACGCGAAAGATTCCTTTGAAGTCCCCCTTTTGCATCGGGAGTATCTTGTGAAGCGCCTTCTTGCGCCCCTCTAAGTCCTTGGCGAGTATCATCTCGCGGACTGCATCGATCCTTTCACCCTCAAAAAACATATGTTCAGTCCGGCAAAGACCGATGCCCTCGGCACCAAACTTTCTTGCCACCTCCGCATCAGCGGGTGTATCGGCATTGGTCCTCACGCGCAGTCTCCTTATCCCGTCGACCCATCCCATGAGAGTGCCGAATTCGTCCGTCAGCTCAGGCTCAACGGTCGGGAGTTTTCCCGTCATCACCTCGCCCGTGGAACCATCAAGGGTGATGTAATCGCCTTCGCGTACGGTGATTGGACCGACACTGAACTGCTTTGCGTTGGCATCGATCTGAAGCTCGCCGCAGCCGGCAACACAACATTTGCCCATGCCGCGAGCGACGACCGCCGCATGGCTTGTAAGTCCGCCGCGTGCCGTCAGGATGCCTTCAGAGACATGCATGCCCTTGATGTCGTCCGGAGATGTTTCAAGCCGGACGAGGATCACTTTCTCTCCGCGTTCATCCCAGAGTTCCGCATCCTCGGCCGTAAACACCACTTTGCCGACGGCGGCCCCCGGCGATGCCGGAAGCCCCTTTGCGATAACCTCCCGCGGCGCCTTGGGATCGATCATGGGATGAAGTAACTGATCAAGCGAGGTCGGCTCAATGCGATTAATTGCCTCTTCTTTCGTGATTAGGCCCTCGTTGACCATCTCCACCGCGATCTTTATAGCCGCCACCGCTGTTCTTTTGCCCCGCCTTGTCTGGAGCATCCAGAGCTTTCCCTGCTGGATGGTGAACTCTATGTCCTGCATGTCGCGGTAATGTTTTTCAAGTTTCTGATAAATCTCCTCCAGTTCCTGATACAGCTTGGGCATGACCTCTTCCATAGACGGGAGGCTGCTGCCGCGCTTGCCCGCAATGTTAATTGGCTGCGGCGTCCTGATTCCGGCCACGACATCCTCGCCCTGCGCATTGACCAGAAACTCTCCGAAAAAGCGTCTCTCGCCGGTTGCCGGGTCGCGCGTGAAGGCAACGCCGGTCGCGCAATCATCACCCATGTTTCCAAAGACCATCGCCTGCACGTTCACGGCGGTTCCCCAATGGTTGGGGATGTTGTGGATGCGGCGATAATCTGCGGCGCGCTTGTTGTTCCATGATTTGAATACAGCGGCGATGCCGCCCCAAAGCTGCTCTTTGGGATCGTCGGGGAAATCCTTGCCCAGGTCTTCCCGCACCTTTGCCTTGAAGCGGTTGATCAGCTCTTCCAAATCCTCCACGGTCATTTCGACATCGAGGCGGATATTTCTTTTCGCCTTGATCTCGTCGATGATCGTTTCAAAGTGTTCGCCCTCGACTCCAAGGACGACGTTGCTGTACATCTGTATAAAACGGCGGTAGCTGTCGTAGACGAAGCGCTTGTTTTGCGTCTTTGCAATAAGGCCATCAATGGTTTTGGAGGAGAGCCCCAGATTCAAAACCGTGTCCATCATGCCCGGCATGGAAACGCGTGCGCCGGAACGCACCGAAAGCAAAAGAGGATTTTTAGGGTCTCCAAACTTTGCGCTCATTGTCTTTTCAATATATTTAAGTCCCTTCTCGATCTGATCTTCAAGTCCTTCAGGATATTTGCACTCATGTTCGGTGTAATGGGTGCAAACCTCGGTGGAGATGGTGAATCCGGCCGGGACAGAGATTTCAAGCGAACTCATCTCCGCAAGGTCTGCCCCCTTGCCGCCAAGGATCTCGCGCATCGTTGTAGAACCTTCGGCCTTTCCTCCGCCGAAGGTATAGACATATTTCATATTACTCACTTATTCCTCCCTTTACTTTCCCCTCCTTTGTAAGAAGGGGGTGGGGGAGGTAGATCTGATCTACCCCACCTAACCTCCCCTTACAAAGGGGAGGTTATTTCAAAAATTTATTGTTTAGATATTCAACAATTTTATCTATCGAAATCCTATCCTGCTGCATCGTGTCCCTGTCACGCACCGTGACTGCATGGTCGTTTTGGCTCTCAAAATCATAGGTGATGCAGTAGGGTGTGCCGATCTCGTCGTGTCTGCGATACCGTTTGCCAATGGAACCCACATCGTCAAAATCGGAGGCGAAGTGTTTTTTCACTTCATTGTGTATGGCAAGCGCCGGCTCCGCAAGTTTTCCCGAGAGAGGGAAGACGGCGACCTGAATGGGAGCAATTGCGTGGGCAAATCCCATAACGACGCGTTTTTCTCCCTTTACCTCTTCTTCCCTGTATGCGTCCGCAAGTATCGCAAGGCAGGCCCGGTCGACACCTACAGATGTTTCGATCACCGCCGGCACATATCGTTCCTTGGTCGTATCATCAAAGTAGCTTAAATCCTTACCGGATGTGCTCATGTGCTGTTTAAGGTCGTAGTCGGAACGATCCGCAATTCCTTCCATCTCTGAAAAACCGAACGGCATCTCATATTCCACGTCTGTGCACGCCCTGGCGTAGTGCGCAAGTTCGCCATGCCGATGCTCACGAAGTCTTAAACATTCCGGTTTGATCCCCAAGGATTTGAACCAGTCAAAACGATCGGTCACCCAATGCTCAAACCATTTTGAAGTCTCGTTGGGATGACAGAAGAACTCCATCTCCATCTGCTCAAACTCGCGCGACCTGAAGATGAAGTTGCGCGGCGTGATTTCGTTCCTGAACGCTTTTCCGATCTGCGCAATCCCAAATGGAATCTTCTTGCGACTCACTATCTGGACCGTCTTGAACTGCGTGAAGATGGACTGGCACGTTTCGGGGCGCAGATAAGCAAGGGACGCAGAATCTGTGGTGGCCCCGACATGTGTCTGAAACATAAGATTGAATTCACGCGCAGCCGTGAGCTCGCCTCCGCATTCAGGGCAGCGGCCTTTGGGATGCCCCTTTGTGCTTTCAGGCACATCATCCGCCCGGAATCTGTGCTTGCAGGATTTGCAGTCGACCATTGGATCGTTGAAACTTGCCACATGCCCTGAGGCAACCCATGTCTGCGGATGGGCGATGATACTCGTGTCTATCCCGACCATGTCATCGCGCATCCTGACCATCCTGTTCCACCAGGAATTTTTGACGCGGTTTTTGAGCTCCACGCCAATTGGACCAAAATCCCAAAACCCGTTGATTCCACCGTAGATTTCGCTTGACTGAAAAATAAATCCGCGCCTTTTACATAGCGAGACTAAGGTGTCCATATCGACCATAAAAACCCTTTCTAATAGCTCAAAGGTTAAAGCTGAAAGCTCAAAGGGAAACAAATCTTTCGCCTTTGCCCTTTCAGCTTTGAGCTTATGTGCTTGTAGCGGGCACCAACCTAAACGTCAATAGGGGTTTCGTAGAATGAAAAAAACATTGCTCTTTCCATAATATTCCATGTAAATTCCTTCCTAAATCCGCATGTTATTGGGGAGATTATGAGAATAGTGCGTACTTCAGCAGCTGTTTTATTGGCTTTGTTTTTGGCTTCCTGCAGCGAAGATCAAAGAACATTGCTTGCGCGCTTCTTTAAAGTAGGCGGGAGTGCAATGCCGGTTGCCGTCGAAAAGGTGGCCATGCAGGAGCGTGAAATAAAGGTTATTGTCCCGGCAACTCTGGCGCCGAGTGATCAGATTGAGGTTCGTCTGCCGTTTGAAGCGCATATCGACAAGGTCTTCGTCAAGGTCGGCGATACCGTCAAGCCCGGGCTTGTCCTGTGCCACCTCTCCGAGGATTATATCAACATACGTCTTGCATCGCTTCGTGCCGATCTGCAGGAGGCGCAGGCTACATTGGAGAAAAACCAATATTTCCTGCGCAATCGCGATCGTCTCCTGGAAGAGGGAAGGATTGACAAAAACCAGTATGACAATCTTGATGCGGAAGTGACGGCGAATGAAGCGGCACTTGAACGTTCACGCACCCAGATTACATCACTCGAAGGGCAGCAGGGAAGCGTTAATATTACCAGTCCAATATCGGGGATCGTGCAGACAGTATATGCCCAACCGGGCGTGGCAGTTCAGGAAAAGCAGATCCTCTTTGTCATAACGAAGGTTGACCCTATTGCGGTAGTGTTTGCATTGGCCTCTTATGAGGCAAAAAACGTTCAACCCAACATGCCAGTGCAGGTGCGGTTTCGCGAGTTGCCGGGGGAGACAGTGACGACCATGATTTCGTCCGTTGGGGCTCAGGTAAATCCGGAAACAGGGCGTTTTGATGTAAGGGCCCAGATACCAAACCCCTATGGCACATATAAGGTGGGGATGGTGGGTCAGGTGGAATTTGCCGGTGCCGAGAGGCAGAAATTTTTCAGCGTGCCTGCAGAGGCCGTAATTACCGATAACCGCCGGCATTATGTCTTCACCGTATCAAAGGGAATCGCCCACAAGGTTCAGGTCGTTCCCCGTGAGATAAAGGCCGATGTTGCCGAGATCATTGAGGGGCTTGCGGACGGTGACCTTGTTGTGGTCAAGGGCAACAAGCAGCTTAAAGAGGGCAGCGTCGTCGATATCTGGGGACGGTAATATGAATCCTAAAAAACGTTTATTCATAGTCATAACACTATTTATCTCCTCACTTTTTTCGGGGCATCTGCTAGCTTCACCCAAGCCCGCCTATCACTGGAATCTTTTGAGTGATGGAATCGTCTACACAAAGTATTCCTTTGAAGTCGGCCCCGAGCAGCGCACCACCATTCATGCCTTTCAGATCGAGCCGTCAAAGGTTCGCCTCGACGTCGTAATCGCGGATTCAAGACAGCAACTGGGAACGACGGCAAAGGAGCTTGCAAAGACGAAGAAAGCGGCCGCCGTAATAAACGGCGGGTTCTTCACGGAGGCACATAAATCTATCGGTCTTCTCATCCAGAACGGCAAGACAATCAGCAAGATTCATAAGACCTCATGGTGGAGCATCTTCGGTCTTAAAGACGGCGCGCCGTTTATCACAACGCCAAGGGACTTTACTTCATCAACGATGATCAGCATGGCCGTTCAGGCAGGACCGCGGCTGGTGATCGATGGCAATATTCCCAAACTCAAGGAGGGCGTTGCAGTGAGGAGCGCTGTCGGCATTACAAAGGATGGTAAGGTTGTGCTTGTAGTTACAAAGGATAGCCCCATTACATTACAGGAACTCGCGCAGAGAATGAAAAGATCGCGCTACGAAGGCGGGCTCGAGTGTGTGAATGCAATGGCATTAGACGGTGGCGGCTCCACACAGCTTTACGCAAAGATTAAAAAGTTTGAACTCTCCATCGAAGGTCTTTCTTATATTACTAACGGTCTGGCGGTATTCCTCAAGTAAATCCGCACGCCTTTACTGATTCATCGACATCAGGAACTCTTTGTTGGTCTTGGTATCCTGAATCTTGTCCAGCATGAACTCCATGGCGTCTATCTGATTGAGAGGCTGGAGCATCTTGCGCAGGATCCACACCTTGTTCAGTTCCTCTTCATTGAGCAGTAACTCTTCTTTTCTGGTCCCGCTCTTATTGATATCCATGCACGGGAAGATGCGCTTTTCCATGAGTTTTCTATCGAGGTGGATTTCCATATTGCCTGTGCCTTTGAACTCTTCAAAGATCACTTCGTCCATGCGGCTGCCGGTGTCAATCAGCGCAGTTCCGATAATGGTAAGCGATCCGCCTTCTTCTATATTACGCGCGGCTCCAAAGAAGCGCTTCGGCTTGTGCAGTGCATTTGAATCGACACCGCCCGAGAGTATCTTGCCCGATGGCGGCACGACCGTATTGTAGGCGCGTGCAAGGCGCGTGATGGAATCCAAGAGGATAACAACATCCTTTTTGTGCTCAACTAAACGCTTTGCCTTTTCAATGACCATCTCCGCAACCTACACATGGCGCTGGGCCGGCTCATCAAAGGTCGAAGAAACCACCTCCGCCTTGACGGAGCGCTGCATGTCGGTCACCTCCTCAGGGCGTTCGTCGATGAGCAAAACGATCATTATACATTCCGGATGATTTGCGGTGATTGCATTCGCCACATTTTGAAGCATTACGGTTTTGCCGGCGCGCGGCGGCGAGACGATCAGTGCGCGCTGTCCCTTCCCGATTGGTGTGAATAAATCCATGATGCGCGTTGGATAATTCTTGTGTTCAAACTCCAGTTGCAGGCGTTGGTTGGGGTAGAGCGGAGTCAGGTTGTCAAAAAGGATTTTATCTTTGATGCTTTCAGGAGATTCAAAGTTCACCGTCTCGACCTTGAGCAATGCGAAATACCGTTCACCTTCCTTTGGGGGGCGAATCTGGCCGGAGACCGTGTCACCGGTGCGGAGACTGAAACGGCGTATCTGCGAAGGCGAGACGTAGATGTCATCGGGTCCGGGAAGATAGCTGTAATCCGGTGAACGCAGGAAACCGAATCCATCGGGGAGTGTTTCTAACACCCCCTCGCCGAAGATCATGCCGTTTTTTTCGGTCTGGGCCTGGAGCAGTGCGAATATCAGCTCCTGCCGGCGCATGCTGGCGGCCCCTTCGATATTCATAGTGTTGGCCATCTCGATCAACTCGCTGATCTTCTTTGCCTTGAGGTCGTTTAAATGCATAGATACTCCTTCACTTATCTCACAGGTGCTGTGAGGGGATTGGCATGGTGAAAAGTGATTTTAAGACACATAGATATGTAGACTGGATGGAAAGAAAAAACTTTCAAACCCTTATGATAGTTAATGTTTTAATATACCTTTTTTCACGCGTTAGATATGTCTTTGGGGGTTGTTAGACTTCCTTGGAAAGTATTCGCATTATAGAGAAAAGTTGTTCAAAGTCAATAAAATCCTCTGAATTTTGTTTAAATTTTGGCCGATCTTAAAGTTTCGATGGAAAAAACCCTTAACCCCGATTGTCTTGACAATAAGGAATCCGGCTGTTAGAATCCGCCAAATTTGCTTTATATATCATGCGGTTATAAATTTTCTAGGAGATGGCCATGGCAGAAACAAAACATAAGGCACACCCCTTTGTCAAGATGCATGGGCTGGGCAACGACGTTGTCTTGTTTGATTGTCTAAAAGGCAACCTTTCAAATCCCCCGCACATCGCCCGAAAACTCTTAAATCGTCATACGGGCATCGGCGGGGATCAACTGGTCCTTCTCACCAAGTCGCGCAAGGCGGATTTCGGCATGCGCGTCTTTAACTCCGACGGATCCGAGGCGGAGATGTGCGGGAACGGCATCCGATGCCTTGCCCGTTATATCCGGGATGCAAAGCTCTCGACCAAAAAGGAGCTTGCCATTGAGACCCTCGCCGGAATCAGAGCGGTCAAGTTTATCGGGAATATGGTAGAGGTGGATATGGGTGAGCCTCAAATGAAGGGCAAAGACATTCCGGTCAATCTCTCCGGCCGCATTATCAACCGGCCGCTCAAGATCGAGTCCAAGGATTTTCGCATCACATGTCTTGCGATCGGCAATCCGCACTGCGTGACTTTCAGTGAAGATGTAATGAACTTCCCTGTTGAGCGTTTCGGCCCTATAATTGAGACCTATCACCTCTTTCCAAGACGGATAAACGTGAGTTTCGTCAATGTCCTGTCAAAAGGTGAGCTGCAAATGCGTGTTTGGGAACGGGGTGTGGGGGAGACCAGAAGCTGTGGGACCGCGGCCTGCGCAGCAACAGTGGCGGCGGTTCTAAACGGGTTCGCGGAACGAAAGGTAACGGTGATGCAACCCGGCGGATCGCTTGTGGTGGAGTGGAATAGGAACGACAATCATATTTATCTGCGCGGCCCCGCGGAGACGGTGTATCAGGGAACCATAGTGATTTAAAAGATTCACCACAGAGACACAGAGCGCACAGAGGAAAACATAAAATTTTGCTTTTTTTCTCTGTACCTCTGTGTCTCTGTGGCTAATTAAAGTTTTTCTCTGCGTCTCTGTGTCTCCGTGGTGAAAAAAAGAAAGGGTAGGGATGATTTTTCAGGGTGTCATGACAGCAATTATCACTCCGTTCCGAGACGGCTTGGTTGACGAGCCGACCCTTCGTGCGCTCATCGACTGGCAGATCAAAAGCGGTGTGGATGCCATAGTTCCATGCGGAACGACTGGCGAGGCCGCGACGCTTTCGCATGAGGAACAGGATCGGATTATACGCATCGCCGTTGAACAGGCGGCCGGACGCGCACCGGTAATCGCCGGCGCCGGATCAAATTCTACTGCCACTGCCATAAAACTGGCAAAGCAGGCAAAGGCAGCCGGCGCCGACGGTCATCTTCAGGTCACGCCCTATTACAACAAGCCGACGCAGGAGGGGCTCCATCAGCATTTCAAGGCCATCGCCGCCGTCGTCGATCTTCCAATGATCCTTTATAACGTTCCGGGTCGTACCGCCGTGAACATGTTGCCGGAAACGGTTGTTCGCCTCTCTCAAATAGACACGATTGTCGGATTAAAAGAGGCGTCCGGCAATATGGAACAGATCAGGAAAATTATTGCCGATGCAACCAACAATTTTTGCGTCTATTCCGGCGATGATGCCCTAAATTTGGAGATCTGCCAAGCCGGCGGCAAAGGCTCAATATCTGTGACCTCCAATGTCATTCCATCGCGCGTTTCTGATATCTGGGACAAGTTCGCGTCCGGTCATATCAATGAGGCCATGAAGTGGCAAAAGGAATTGGAAGCGCTCAACAAGGCCATGTTTCTGGAGACCAATCCCATACCGGTCAAGACAGCGCTGGCGCTTATGGGGCGCTGCCGGGAGGAATTTCGCCTGCCGATGACGCCGATGTCTCAAGATCATAAAGAGGAGTTGCGAGCGATTCTCGGTCAATATAAACTATTGCCATAACTTCTTATTCTTCGAGCGAGTTGAGCCTATTCGGCTGGACGAGTCGAGAAGTCGAAGATATCGAGTCAAGAGGAGAAGTTCTCGACTCCGCTTACGCTTCGCTCGAACAATATTAAAAACGATCTCGAAATGAGTTCTGAAAAACTAAAAATAATCGTTGCGGGAAGCCGCGGGCGGATGGGTTCTCTTCTTGTGAAACTCATCAATGACTCAAAGGACCTCATCCTCGCGGGCGAGGCGGAACACGACAAGCCGCTTAAATCCGTCGTTGACCATGGCGATGTCGTCATTGATTTTACCGTTCATCATGCCGCGGCAAAAAACGCAACAACAGCAGCCCGGCATAAAAAGCCTATTGTCATTGGAACAACAGGACTTTCATCCGAAGAAGAAGATGAAGTCAAAAAGGCAGGCAAGATTGTTCCAATCGTCTATGCGCCGAACATGAGCGTTGGCATCAATGTTATGTGGAAGCTGGTTGAGATTGCAGCGCGGGTGTTGGCTCCGCAATTTAAGGTGGATATCGTTGAGACGCATCACGTCAAAAAGCTCGATAGGCCAAGCGGCACTGCAAAAAAGATACTCGACATAGTGCTTTCACATGGCGGGTGGAAGCTTGACCGGGATGTCTTTTTCTATGAGGAGGCGCGTCCTGAGCCATCAAAGGAAAGGCCGGTGAGCGTTTGTTCCGTAAGGCGTGCCGACGTGGTCGGCGATCACACCGTTCATTTTACAAGTGCAGGAGAAACCGTTGAGATTACGCATCACGCATTCAACAGGGAAATATTTGCACAAGGGGCGCTGGCGGCAGCAAGATGGGTTGTAGATAAACCGGCGGGGCTTTATACCATGGCCGATGTCTTGGAATTAAGGGAATAAGAGTGAAAACGCAAAGCTTAAAACGCGAAGCGCAAAACTAAAATTCAAAACTTAAAACCTGTGTTTTGAATTTTGAGTTTTAATTTTGTGTTTTACGCTTTGAGTTTTGAATTTATTACTATGAAATCCTCCGATCGTTTAAAAAATCTTCCGCCATATCTCTTCGCCGATCTTGATCGGCAGAAGAAAGCGGCGCGTGCAAAGGGACAAGATATCATCGATCTCTCGATTGGAGATCCTGATGTTGAGCCACCCCTTCCGCTGGTGGAGGCGCTTAAGTCGGCACTTCATGAGCATGGTATCCACCGATATCCGGATTATACAGGATGTCCTGAGTTTCGAAGGGCTGTTTCAAAATGGCTTTCAAATCGGCATGGTGTTCAGGTGAGTCCCGACGGGGAAGTCCTGACCCTAATCGGGTCGAAGGAGGGCTTGGCACATTTGATCTTTGCAGTGGTGAATCCGGGCGACACTGTTTTGATCCCGTCGCCGGGATATCCTGCGTATACGCAGGCAACGATTCTTGCCGGAGCAGCGCCGCATTTTATTCCGATCACAAAAGAGCACCATTATCTTCCGGCATTTGATGATATTCCGAAAACGGTGCTCAAAAAAACCAAAATTCTCTTTCTCAATTATCCTAACAATCCAACTTCTGCTCTAGCCCACCCAACGGTCTTTGAGGCGGCCATCAGGCTTGCACATGAATACGGATTCATCGTTTGCCATGATGCGGCCTATATTGAGATCTTTTCTGGTATGCAAAAGCCTGTCAGCATTCTCTCGCTTCCGGGGGCGAAGGATGTGGCCGTTGAGTTTCACTCTTTTTCGAAGACCTTCTGTATTGCCGGTTGGAGAGTGGGCTTCGCGGCGGGCAATGCAGGTATTTTAAGCACCTTGGCAAAGTTCAAGCAGAACATGGATTCCGGGCTCTTCACGGGTATTCAGAAAGCGCTTGTTTATGCGATGGAACATCTTGGGAGCCATGTTGATGGTCTCAACTCGATCTACGCCTCACGGCGGCAATCGTTTGTAAAAACTCTTGAGCGCATGGGTTTTCATAGCCTGCTGTCAGACGCCACCTTTTATGTCTGGGCAGAGATCCCAACTAAGGTGTCATCAATTGATTTTTGTAAACGGCTTCTCGAAAAATGCGCTGTCGCCGCAACACCCGGCATAGGTTTTGGCCAAAATGGCGAGGGACATGTCCGATTCTCTCTCACCGTGCCGACAGAGCGTCTTGAAGAGGCGGCGACAAGGATGGCAAAACTGTAAAATTGCGGATTGCGAATTGCGGAATGCGGATTATTTTCAATCCGAAATCCGCAATCCGAAATTCGAAATCAGATAGGTTTTGTCAATGATATGAAGCATATCGTTTACATCGGCATCGGTTCCAATCTTGGTGAACGGCTGGAAAACTGTGCGAAGGCGATTGAATATCTGAGGCGGCATCGGGATATCGAAGTGGTCGCGGTATCAGAGTGGTATGAAACTGAGGCGATTACTCTTGAACGCGAGGGGCAACCTTCTTATATCAATGGCACTGTTAAGATCGCAACGTTACTGGCGCCACAGCAGCTTTTTACAATACTGAAAGGGATCGAAAGAGAAATGGGGCGGTCACCTAATCATACCAAATGGTCCTCTCGGACGATTGATCTTGATATCCTGTTTTATGACGATCTTGTTGTTCATCTAAATCCCCCCACCCCCCCTTTGAAAAAGGGGGGCAAGGGGGGATTAATCATTCCCCACCCGGAGATTGAAAAAAGAATATTTGTGCTTGCCCCGCTGTGTGATATAGCGCCGGATCTGGTGCATCCGGTTTCCAAGAAGGGCATGAGGGAGCTATATTTAGAAGCTAAGAAGCCAAGAAGCCAAGAGGCATAGAAGAAATGTTTAGGATATTATTTGTACTTTTAATCGTCTATTTGCTGTATGCCTTTTGGAAAAGAGTGAGGGCAAAGACAACTGGATCTGAAAAACCGCAGATAAAAAAGGATATGATGCCGGGAGAGATGGTCTCCTGCGCAAAATGCCAGACGTTCGTCCTCAAGGGCGAGGCGATTGAAAAGGGCGGAAAATTTTATTGCAGTAAACATTGTGTAACATAAGTGCGGGAGTGTTTCAGTGTAGAGGTGTTTAAGTCGGACTTCTACACTTAAACACTGATTTAGGGAGGAAACCCATGAAGCTCTTTATAGATTCTGCAGACATAAAAGAAATCCGCGAGGCCAATGCAATGGGTGTGATTGACGGTGTCACAACAAATCCGTCGCTTGTCGCAAAGACGGGGCGCGACTTTAAAAGTGTGATCAAAGATATCTTGGCGGAGATCAATGGGCCAATCAGCCTCGAGGTCACGAGTCTTGAATCAAAGGGCATGGTGGAAGAGGCGGTAAAACTTGCCGATCTCTCCAAAAACGTTGTGGTCAAGATACCCACAACCACTGAAGGCCTAAAGGCCATCAAGATATTGTCTCAGAAAAAAATTCATACCAATGCTACCCTCTGCTTTTCTCCCAATCAGGCGCTCCTCGTTGCAAAGGCGGGCGCAACCTATGTGAGCCCATTCGTGGGCCGGCTTGATGATATCACGCATGTCGGCATGGACCTGATTCACGATATCGTGCAGATCTACGATAATTACAGTTTCGAAACGCAGGTTATTGTAGCATCGATAAGGAACCCGCTTCACGTGCGCGAGGCGGCGCTCGTCGGCGCACATGTCGCGACGGTGCCGTTCTCGGTCATCCAGCAACTGATGAAACATCCCCTTACCGACATCGGGATCGATAAGTTTTTGAAGGATTGGGAACGCGTGCCAAAATGAGGCAAATTTCATTTAAGAAAAAATTCATAACATTTTGATTATGTGGCTGCGGTGACGGATTCAGACATCGCCTTCCCGACCGACTTTCCGCTGGTGCCGCCTTTCTAAAACCAAGCGAAGTCTAGGATGACAAATCGATTTATATTGGTTTGCGTTTGAGGTTGAGCAGCACCTTGGAGCCGATGGTCTTCAGCGCATCAAAGACGCCCTGCCCCGTGATGGCCACCGTTTCAAATTCATCAATGTTGCTCTGATTTAGAAGGTGATGCATCTCGTTCACGGGAACGGCATTCGGAAGGTCGCGCTTGTTATACTGAATCACGAACGGGATCTCGCCAAAATTGATTCCCTCGTTCTTGAGGATCTCCTTCAGGTTGTTCATGCTTCTCAGATTGTCTTCCATCTTCTGGAGCTGTGAGTCTGCAATGAAAACAACGCCGTCGACGCCCTTGGAAATCAGCTTCCTCGCCGCGTCGTATCCAACCTCTCCCGGAACCGTGTACAGGTGCAAACGGATAGTGTAATCCTTCAATTTGCCAAGCGATAGCGGGACAAAATCAAAATATAGGGTGCGATCACCCTCCGTGGATATGGAGATGAGATCGCCCTTGGCGTCTGCCCTGACCTGCTCGTATATGGCACGAAGTGTTGTGGATTTTCCGCACAGCGGCGGCCCGTAGTAAACGACCTTGCAGTTGATCTCTTTTTGTTTTTCGTTGATGAATGACATATTGAGATATTCTATTGGTCACCGGCTCAAATTGTCAATCATAGAAAAAGAGTTGATGCTGCTCCCTTCGGAAGCAGCTGCTACAAGAGCTGTATGAGCAAATGGCTCTCGGTGCTTTTCTGCTCCATTCGCACGATTTTGTATAGGACTCCCCGTTTGCCTCGCCGCTCAAAACTTGTCCGCCTAAGCCTTCATGAACTGCAAAAGGCTTGGCTCCGGCGGACTTCGAACATTGGGCGGCGTCATGCAAAATATGTCCCCTCAAGGCATGACCAGCAAACGTTCGCCTAACAAAATCGTGCATCCGGAGTCCGAAGCCGCAAAAGCCAGTGCAAGCGCTAAGAACTTTGAAGTTGAAATGAAAAGCACCGAGAGCTATTTGCTCAAAGACAGGGAGATATACAGTTAATAAGGGGTCATGGCCTGCAGTTGATGCAGACATCAAACCAGTCTTCGGGGAGGTTCGCCTTCTTGCGTATGAACTCAAGCTGTTTCTTGGGGGCGATCTTCTGGCCGCACTTCTTGCAGCGTACCATCTCGAATTTCACCTTCCATAGAGGGAATGTGCGGCTGTTTTCGTCCTCTTCCATCTTGATATAATTAGTAGGGCAGATATAGACGCACGAGCCGCACCCGATGCAATTTTCCGCCTCATCAAAGAACGGGGATGAAATCTCACGCGTGGGCCCTCTGCCGGCAAATGAGATGGCGTTTGCCTCGACTATCTCCGAGCATGCGCGTATGCACATGCCGCAAAGTGTGCAGCCATTGTCCTTCTTGGGAAAGCGGACGGACTCAACATCAACGCCCACTTTCTTTGCCATCTCGATGACTTCCGGCGTTTGGGATGATCTGGCAAGGCTTAACTCCATGATCATCTTGCGCTGTCTTTTGATCTTTTCCGAATTTGTATTGAAGACCTGACCTTCCTTCACAGGAAAATTGCAGGAGGTGACGATTTTTGACCAGTCGCCGCGATCCCATTCGACGATACAGAGGCGGCAAACGCTATACGGCTTCAAATCGTGTTGATCGCACATTGTTGGAATAAAGATGAATTCCCTTTTGCACACGTCCACAAGATATTCGCCTGCCGTCGCCTCAACTTTTTTTCCGTCTATGGTAATATGTATTTTTTGCATATGAATTTCAGTTTGTCATGACGTTAGCTAATGCTCACGTCACCTTTATTGCGCCAAACTTGCAGTTTTCAAAACACAGGCCGCACTTGATGCATTTTTCCTGTATGACCGTATGAATTCTCATCTTGTCGCTCACCTTGCCTTTGATGGTGGCGGGCTTGTCCGTAGCCAGTGCTGCCTGTGTGGGACATACCTTTGCGCACACCTTGCAGCCGGTGCAGTTCCCGTCAATGACTGTATATGTGATGAGCGACTTGCACACCTTTGCGGGGCATTTCTTGTCCCTGATGTGGGCGATATATTCGTCTCTAAAATATTTGATGGTTGAAAGCACGGGATTTGGAGCAGTTCCGCCCAGCGCGCACAAAGAAGAATCAAGAATGGTTTCAGACATCTCCTCTAGGAGTTCAATGTCGCCTTCGCGCCCATCTCCGTTGCAGATGCGATTCAAGACCCAGAGCATCTGGGCAACACCTTCGCGGCAGGGCACGCACTTTCCGCATGATTCTTCAGTCAAAAATTGTGTGAAATAACGGGCCACATCCACCATGCACGTGTCTTCATCCATGACGATGAGTCCGCCCGAACCCATCATCGAGCCGGCCTTCGTGAGTTCGTCAAAGTCGATATGGAGATCAAGCTGGCCTTCGGGAAGGCATCCGCCCGACGGGCCGCCGGTCTGCACCGCCTTGAATTTTTTGCCCTTGGGAATGCCGCCGCCGATATCATAGATGATCTTTCTCAAAGGAATTCCCATCGGGACTTCAACTAGCCCCGTATTGTTAATCTTTCCCACAAGCGAGAATATCTTGGTGCCCTTGCTTCCCTTTGTCCCGATTGATGCGTACCAGTCTGCGCCGCGATTTATGATCAGGGGGACATTTGCCCACGTCTCAACGTTGTTCAGGCAGCTGGGTTTGTTCCATAAGCCCTGTTCCGCGGTGTGTATGTATTTTGCCCTCGGCTCGCCGATCCTTCCTTCAAGTGAGGCCATGAGTGCCGTTGATTCGCCGCAGACGAAGGCGCCGCCGCCGCGACAGATTGTGATGTCAAAGTCGAAACCAGCGCCCAATATGTTTTTACCCAGAAGTCCCAGTTCATGCGCTGCCTTGAGTGCGATGCGCGCGTTTTTCACCGCAAGCGGATATTCATTTCTGACGTAGATGTAGCCTTCACTCGATCCGATGGCATAGGCGCCGACTATCATTCCCTCGATCACGCTGTGCGGATTTCCCTCCAGAAGCGAACGATCCATGTATGCGCCCGGATCACCCTCGTCCGCATTGCAAATCACATAGCGAATCTCGCCGGGTTGTGCCTTGCGCACCGTCTCCCATTTTCTTCCGGTTAGGAAACCTCCGCCGCCCCGACCGCGAAGCCCGGCCTTCTTGATATCCTCTATAATCGCCTCAGGTTCCATTCCAAAGGCCTTTGGAAGCGACATATAGCCGCCGCCGGCGATATAATCCTCAATCGAGTCCGCATTGATCTGCTGATTTGTCCTGAAGAGCAGTCGATTCTGCAGGGCATAGAAGGGAACTTCCTTCTCGAGACTCACCTTTTTTCCGTCGGGGAGTTCGTAAAGGAGCTTTTCTACAACATCGTTACCGATGACAGTCTTTTCAATAATTTCGGGAACGTCAGGCGGTTCTATGCGCTGATAGAAAACACCTTTCGGCTCTATCAGTGAAAGGGGACCCCTCTCGCAAAAACCATGACAGCCGGAGACGCGAAGCTCGACCTTGTCCGCAAGATTTCTCTTTTTGAGTTCATCACGAAATGCATCAATGACCTTCTCGCAGCCGTATCCATGGCAGCCGGTTCCACCGCACACGGTGATGACAGTGCGATTTGGATCGCGCTTGCTTAAAAGCCCCGATCTGAAATTTTCCAGATCTTTTCCGTTTAAAAGTTTCTTCACTTTTTGGATCCCTTGATATTCTCGATTAACTTTGCCGCCTTTGTCGCATCCAACCTGCCGTGATATTCGCCGCTGACGACGATGACAGGGCCCAAGGCGCATGCGCCGACGCAGTTGACCGTCTCAAGCGTTATTTTCATGTCCTTGGTCGTCTCGCCCGCTTTGATCCCAAATCCTCGTTCCATCTCTTCCAAAATTCTTTTTGCGCCGCGAACGTGGCAGGCCGTGCCAAGGCAGACGTGGACCTCTTTCTCGCCGCGCGGATTAAGGGAGAAGGCCTTGAAGAAAGTCGCCACAGAAAACACCTGAGGCAGCGGGATTTTCAAGAGCTCGGCAACTTTTTCCAGCGGGTGCCTCGGCAGATAATGATACTGTGCCTGTATGTCCTGCAAGATGCCGATAAGCTGCCCGGGACTGTAATTATGGTCTTTTACGATTTGTTCTACGTTGCTTAAATCCATATGAGCTTTTATTTTATCACCTCCCCTTTGTAAGGGGAGGTGGGTGGGGTAGATCAAGATCTACCTCCCCCGCCCCTCCCCCTCGATAGTGCTCGGGGCATGCTTACAAAGGAGGGGTGAATTTATTCAGAACGTCTGCATTCCTCTTTGATGCGTTCGTATTCCTCTAAAACGTGTTTTTGAATATATTCGATATCCTTTTCGCTTAAATGTCTGAAACGCCCCTGCGACTTGAAATATTCTGCGACAGGGATCAGCTTTTCTACATCAAGGCTTAGTCTCCATTTTCCGTTTTCAATTTCATAGAGCGGGAAGACGCCGGATAGAACCGCAAGCCTGCCGACCCTCACCGCCGTGTCGGTCGGCGATCGCCAGCCCGTGGGGCAGGCGGCGTAGATATGCAGATAAGCCGGTCCTTCAACAGCAGCCGCTTTTTTGACCTTTTCCATGAGGTCGAAGGGATAACTTGGGCACGCGGTTGCAACATATGGTATGTCGTGCGCCGCAACGATTCTCGGCATGTTTTTCTTCCACGTGCGCTGACCGATGCTCTTGGCGCCGGCGGGCGACGTTGTCGTCGTTGCACCGTAGGGCGTCGCCCCTGATCGCTGAACGCCGGTGTTCATGTAGGCCTCGTTGTCATAGCAGACGTATAAAACATTGTGGCCGCGCTCCAGCATGCCGGAGAGCGCCTGAAATCCAATGTCGGCGGTTGCGCCGTCGCCGGCCATGGCAACAATCTTTGTCCTTCGATCTGATGGATATTTTCCTTTGCGCCTTAAAACCTTGAGCCCCGATTCCACGCCGGAGGCAACGGCAGCCGTATTTTCAAACAACGTATGTATCCACGGGATGTCCCAGTTGGTGTTTGGATAGCCAGACGAAATGATTTCAAGGCAGCCGGTGGCATTGACTACAATCACGTCCTTGCCCAACGCCTTGCACACATGCCTAACCGCAAGAGCTTCACAGCATCCGACGCAGGCCCTGTGGCCCGGCGTGAAGGACTCTTCCTTTTCTATAAGCCTTGAAACATATACTGAAAAATTCTGCATATTCGATATATTCCTATTTAATCCGCAATTCGCAATCCGCAATTCTATTCTCTCACTCCCAACATTTCATAGGGACCTTCTTGTCCCTTATCGGCAAGTTCGATACCGCGATGAATCATGTCGATAAAATGCTCAGGCAAAACGTCGCGTCCGCCGAGCCCCGCGATGAAACTTGCAATCTTTGGGGCCTTCTCAACGCCGTAAAGCGCGCTTTTCACTTCGGAGGCAACAGGCCCGCCCGGGCCGCCGTAAGATAAGGCCCTGTCCAGAATGATAAGGCGCTGTGCGCCTTTGACGGCCTGTTTCAATTCCTCAAATGGGAACGGGCGCCAGAGCCTGAGGCTGATCTGCCCGACCTTTTCGCCCTTTTTTCTCAATTCATCGATGGCAAGTGATGCGGTCTGGCTGAAACTCCCCATGGTGAGAAGAAGCGTTTCGGCGCCTTCGGTCTTGTATTTTTCAACCGGCAGATATTTTCTGCCAAAAACCTTTGCGAACTCATCCCATGTTTCTTTGATGACAGGGCGCGTATTTTCAAAATCGACTTCCTGAGCTTTTTTGATCTCCGTGTAAAATTGCGGGACGGCAAATGCGCCCATGGTGATGGGTTTCGCAGGATCGAGCGATTGCGGATATTCATTTGGCGGCAAGAAGCGATTCACTTCCTCTTGAGAAGGTATTTCAATGGGTTCCACAACATGTGTGAGATGAAAACCGTCCAGATTGACCATGACGGGAAACAAAACCCGCTTATCTTCTGCAATACGAAACGCCCAGAGTGTAAGGTCAAACGCATCCTGACCGCTCTCTGCAAACACCTGAATCCATCCGGTGTCTCTGACCGCCATGACATCAGAGTGATCTCCCCAGACGGAAAGAGGGGACGAAAGCGCGCGATTGGCAACCGCCATGACGATTGGCAATCGCATGGAGGCGGCAACATAGACGACCTCGTGCATGAGTTCCAGGCCCTGACCGGCGGTCGCGGTAAATGTGCGGGCGCCGACGGCGGCGGACCCCAGACATGCGCTCATTGCGGAATGCTCCGATTCCACGCATACATACTCCGCGTCGAGGTGGCCCTCCGCGATGATCTCCGCAAGGCCTTCCACGATATGCGTCTGGGGTGTGATGGGATATGCGGCAACGACATCCACATTCGCCATCTTCACGGCCTCAGCGACTGCCAGTGAGACTTCTATGCCGATTCTTCCGCTCATTTCTTTTTTGCCTCTTGCCTTCCTTCCGGGATCATCTGAAAGGCGCCGGTGATGCATTCTTTCGCGCAGATGCCGCAGCCCTTGCAGTAGTATTCGTCAATTTCGATAAAGCCGTCAGGACGAATTTTTATTGCGGCATCGGGACAATACAAATAGCACACGCCGCACTTTATGCAGCGGTTTTGATCATACACAGGGCGCTGCGAGCGCCAATCCCCCGTTTTGTATTCGCGGGCGCTTCCCGGGCGCTTGATCGTTGCGCCCTTCTCCACATCTTTCCATGTATCTCGTTTTGCCATATGATGTTTCCCCTCCCCTTTGTAAGGGGAGGGGGAGGGTGGGGTAGATCTACCTCCCCTACCCCTCCCCCTCGACAGTGCTCGGGGCATGCTTACAAAGGAGGGGCGTATCCGAATATCTTTGTCTGCTCAAATGCGCGCTTGAGCGCGTTCACGTTGCGCTCTGCCAACTTTGGATTAAATCTTTTTTCTATCTGTTTCACGACTGCATCAAAGGGCACCAGACCCTGCGCCTTAAGCAGGGCGCCGATCATCGTCGTATTGGTAATCGGAACCTTGAGCATCTCCATGGCGATGGTCAACGCATCCACCGTTGCGAGTTTGCCCTTATAATTAGCGGCGCCGCGGATATCCGACTCAGTCATCTTTGTATTGGCAACAAGGAGCCCGCCCGTTTTGAGGCCGGATGTCACATCCATTATGTGTATGAGACTGTCATCTAAGACCACCACGATATCCGGCTTGGTAACCTCGGCGCGGATGCGAATCGGTTCTTCAGAGACGCGAAGATAGGCAACCACAGGCGCCCCGCGGCGCTCGGGACCGAAGGACGGCATCGACTGTGCGTATTTTCCCTCTTCAATTGCGGCGAGCGCCACAAGCTCTGCTGACGTCACCGCCCCCTGACCGCCGCGACCATGGAATCTGACTTCGATCATATAAATCTTCTACCACTTCTCCTCTCCCTTGAAGAAGTTGTTGCCGAAATCATTCTCCCCCTTTGTAAGGGAGGGGACAACTTCGTAAACAGCCTCGCAATGGGAGGAGATATTTGATGCCTGCCAATTCGTGCAGGTTCGATTAAAACGGCGCGAGATTTCGCTGTTTTGACCGCTAAAGTCAAGGGGAAATACCAATTTTTCTTGTGGAAAATCCAAATGTTGCCAACGATTCAAATCAATTGGGGAATCGGCAATACAATACAAATGGCAAAATCCAAATGGCTAAGATAATGACAAATGACAAAATAATGACAAAGCGGAACCCCGAAAAACCCCTAGATTTTATTCTTCGAGCTTGTCGAGAAGATAAAATCCCTTTTAATTCTCGACTCGCTTACGCTTGCTCGAATAATAAGAGAGTTTTTTAGAGGTTCTAAAGCACAAATGACAAAACCACCATCCTGAAATTGTCATTTGAATTTTGTCATTTGCATTTAATGGATGGATATTCACCAAAAATCGCCAGGCAGTTTGTAGTCACCGCACTTTTTGTTTCTATTTTGGCAGAAACCCACTGATTTGCAGGTTCATAGTACACCTTCACCAGATGATTGCCCGGTGTTACCTTCAGATTTTGCACCGGAGTTTCTCTTTGGGAGGCGTAGCCCGGGATGGTGACGTAGCCCCACGGACGTGCATGGACATTAATCAATGCCGTTTGCAGTTCTTCTTTTGCTTTTTTTGAAATCGCGTCCGAATTTGAGGGTTTTATGTCGATTGCATGTGAAATTAGTTTCTTTTCTTCAACCGGGGCGGACGCTGGTGCAACAAGACGGCCAGCCTGAGGTGTCCATGGAAGGAAAAGACAGGCGATGATAGTCGCCATCATCCCGCTGCGGACGGAAATGCCGGCCCTGCCAAGTCTTAGGCCAAATTGCGTGACCTTGCCGAATGGCCGCGTCTTTTGTTTGGCGGCCGTTCCTATTTTATATTGGACGGCGTTTTCCTCTTCATGCCTTTCCACCTCTGAAGGAAATGTCTTGCGTAAAAATTGGCCGAATTCAAGGCCGGTCGTCAAAAGACCGCGCTTCATTGCATATTGATTAAGATCGGCAAGAAATAACGCCGCAGTCTGGTAGCGTTTTTCCATGTCACGCTCGAGCGCCCTGAGCATGATTTTTTTGAGTCCCGGCTCGATTCCTTCGAGTGGTTTGAGAGGAAGCCTGGATTTTTTCACAAGCTCGATCACCTCAAGGTCATTTGGCGCATCGTAGAGCCGCCGACACGAAAGGAGTTCATAAAGAAGTATGCCCGCAGCATAAATATCCGTGCGTTGATCAACCGGTTTGCCGCTCGCCTGCTCGGGAGACATGTACGAATATTTGCCCTTGACCTGCGTGACGGTCGTTTCGTAGCTGCGGTGAGTGCCCTTGGCGATTCCAAAATCCGCCACCTTCACGTCTCCGTTCCATGAGAGCAGGACATTTTGCGGCGAGACGTCGCGATGGACGATGTTGAGTGACTTGCCGTCGGTGCCGGCCTGCCGATGCGCAAAATCAAGCGCTTCAAGGATCTGACAAAGAATGTATATTTTATGTTTAAGCGGTATGGCGATGTTGTTCTTGAGGATATGTGAAAAAAAACATCCCAAGTCCAATCCATCGATTAACTCCATGGATATGAAAAAACTCTCCTCTTCTTTGCCAAGCTCAAGGACCTGCACGATATTTTTGTGCTGCAGATGGACAAGCGCCTTTGCCTCATCAATTAGCATCATGATGAAGTCGCGGTCGGAGGACCACACTGGAAGGAGACGCTTGATCGCCACCCATTTTTCAAATCCACCTTCTCCTATATATTTTGCGCGGTAGATCTCGGCCATGCCGCCGGTGGCGAGCTTCTTTAAGAGGATATATCTGCCAAATCGATATGGGAGCCGCATAGGCATCCCCTCTATCAAGGCCCCCCTGATTTTAAAAGCAAATTTAACGGTGTCCGACACGTGTCGGACACGAGGTGGCTATTTTGTGACGGGCAGGGGAATTATACGACGTTTAGTGCACGTTTCCGGCGTTTTTATGGGGGCTAGGCGTCCGAGGCCAGATGTGATAAGGTCAAAAAAAATGGAGGCGCAATGGACAACATCGATATAATCAAGGCTTGTTCAGATCTTCATAAGCGAACGAACCACGCAGAAATCAAATACGCCATCAGGGTTGGAAGCGAGATACGGAGGGCCATGGGCGATTTCTTGAGAAAAGAAGGTTTTACAGAGATCGCGCCGGTCATCATCTCACCCATAACTGATCCCCTGTGCCATGCCACAGGCAATGTAGTATTTGAATATTACGGTCATCAATTTCAGATTACGAAGAGCATGATCTTTCACAAACAGATCGCGATGCTTGCTGCCGAACGAATCTTCACGTTTTCACCCAATGTGCGTCTCGAACCGGTGGAGCTTGCAGACACCGGAAGGCACCTTGTTGAATTCACACAGCTCGATCTTGAATGGAAGGGTGCAACTCGCGACGACATGATGGACCTGGGAGAGCGTCTCTTGATTGCGACACTTTCGCACGTGAAGAAAAGCTGTGTGAAAGAGCTGTCTGCGCTCAAGCGCAACCTGAAGATACCCAAGGCGCCATTCGATCGCATCAGCTACAGCGAGGCCTACGATCGGTACGGCCCTGATTTTGAGATCATCCTCTCCGAGAAACACACTGAGCCTTTCTGGAAAGTTGATATCCCACTCACGAGGCGCGAGTTTTATGACCGTGAAGACCCGAAGCGTCAGGGAATCCTGCTCGACATGGATCTAATATATCCTGAAGGATTTGGCGAAGCGCTTTCCGGCGGCGAGCGTGAATATGAATACGGCAGGATCAAAAAAAGGATCGAGCAGCAGGAACTGAAACCCGAGGCGCTGGGTTGGCTTCTGGAGATTGCAAAACTTGGGATTCCGAAATCTGCCGGTTTCGGTATCGGAATCGAGCGCCTCACGCGCTTCTGCTGCGGCTTCAAAAGGATTGACGATGTATCGCTCTTTCCAAAGGTGCCGGGAAGTTGGGGACTGTAAATTTGGTGTCCGACATCGTGTGTCGGACACCAAATTTACGTGGCAGTTACCATCCTGGACATCTGGTCGAAGACAAATTCCATGAAGCGCTTTTTGTCGGCATCCTTGATGCCTCGGATGACGATGCCGGTTTCGTAGCTGGTGGCCGAAATTTTTGTCTGCCAGACAACCTCTCCATCGGCCTTCAAGGGATGTTCCTCGTCATTGGGAAGAAAGATTTCAAGCTCCAATTTTGTGCCATGCTCCAAGGGACCCGGGGTCATCAGGCGAAGGCCACCCAGGCTTATGTCACTCGAAACCACCGATTCGAGGTTGGTTACGCTGCCCAGTCGATCAATAACACGGTAGCTTATTGTCAAGGCGAGATCGAGCCGCGCAAATTTTCGGCGATCCGTATAATCATTTTTCATATTGTGACTGATACTTAGCTTTCACAAAAAAACAAGTAAAGCGAGAAATGCCAGCAAGGCGAGTAAAGGGAAAATCCCCCCTCACCCCCCTTTAATAAAGGGGGGATGGGGGGATTTTATATTTTTGCCGTTTCTTTGCTTCTTGCATCTTGCTTCTTTGCTTCTTATAAACAATGACTCAAATGCTACAAAATATCTCAGTAGTGCTTGTCGAGCCCCAGGGCGATGAAAATGTCGGGATGGCCGCGCGCGCGATGAAAAACTGCGGAATCGCCGATCTGCGCCTTGTGAGTCCGGCGCCTTTTAGAACCAAGGCCGCATTCAAATGGGCCTGTAATGCGGCGGATATTTTGACTAACGCAAAGGTTTTTTCAACCCTAAGAGACGCCCTGTCCGACATTTCACTTTCGGTGGGACTTTCCAGGCGCGAAGGGAAGCTGCGTCCGCCCGTGATACCTTTTCATAAGGCCGGATCCAAGCTCCTAAATCATGCAAGGAAGGGACGTGTTGCGCTTATATTTGGAAGAGAGGATGACGGCCTTAAAAGGTCGGAACTTGACAAGTGCGACTTTGTTTGGACAATTTCCACTTCAGAGGGGTATCCTTCGCTCAATCTTGCTCAGGCGGTTCTGCTTGCCTGCCATGAAGTGTTCTTGAGCGCAAAGACAAAAGAGAAAAGGGTCAAGGATAACACAGAGGTTGCAAGTGCCGCCTTTGCCTCAAGAAGTGATGTAGAGGTTGCCCTTGAATGTTTTTCACGGGCGCTTTTGTGTTTGGGATATGATAATAGAGACGGCGGAATGGTTCGCAGAAAGATAGTGCATGCATTCGGGCTCCTGTTTGCAAGGGGCGGTCTGCGCAGGAAGGATGTAAATATGTTTCTGGGTCTCGCGGCCAGAATTGAGGAGCGCACAAAACGACCAAATGCATTTTCGGAGGTGGTTTATGAGAAAAATTTTTGACGAATCTGAGGCATCAATCTCCATTTATGAGACAACTCCAACAATGGAAAGCCGAAGGCTCTATTCATATCGCATCCCGGCACCGCTTAGGGATAGGTATAAGGCAGTATTTGATCTAGCCCCGGATCTTGTGAGACCTATAAGCATCATAAGCGCCAAATTATTTTGTGTGAACTTGAAAAAGGGAGATGTGAACTCTATAACAGATAGGAAGGAATTTTATGTAAAACTCATGCTTGGCAATGATTTGATAGATTCGTGTTATGTCTCTCTTATACGTTTGAGTCCGAGGAGTCTGGTCGTGGGCTTCAAAAATCTTACCGCTGATCAGCAAGAACTCATTGCCAGGCACTTCCCGCTGCTTTTAGGACAATCACTCAAACTCAAGGAATTAAATACCGATTCGAAGCTTGCCCCGACGGTCTGGTATCATGGAAGAAATAACACAGACTTGTTTCTTTGGAGCGATGATAAAGGAGTCCTTAAATTTCGCAAATGCTCATTTATCTTTGAAGATTCATTTGTCGAATGGAATGAGGATGGCGGTCTGAAAACGGGCAGGTTAACGCGCGGGCCATCCATTCGTGCCTCGGACCTATTCAATCGGGAAACGTCGCCCGCGGATATTGATCCGGAGCCAAACCGGGATGTCCTAAATTATGCGCTGAATGTCATCAGATCTTCGTCCGTCGAGATCGGTTACAAACAGTTTTTGGAAGAAATCATGGAAGTAAATAAATGAATCCTCGGGGAGCTTCGCCGGACGTTCAAATAATAGTTGCGCTCGAAGACAAAATAGCCTAAGGCAACCCAATCTTGATTTGCCTGTCCGCCACAAAGGCACGAAGGCACAAAGAAATGAAGATTGCGGCATTAAAAAACTTTGTGGCCTCGAGTCTTCGTGGCAGATTTTTTAGGACCAAGAAAGGAGTCGGTATGAGAGATGGTAATTTCACCTTCACGTCCGAGCAGGTGACGGAGGGTCATCCGGATAAGGTCTGCGACCGGATTTCCGATACAGTGCTGGATACAATCATTAAGGAGGATTTAGACGCCCGTGTTGCCTGCGAGTGCATGGCCGGCAGCGGATTTATCATCGTGACAGGTGAGATCACGACCAAGGCCTATGTCAACGTTAAGGATGTGGTGCGTGCCGTTCTTAAGGATGTGGGTTACACAAAGCCTGAGTACGGTTTTGATTATAAGAGCGTCGGCGTGCTCTCATCCATCAACGAGCAGAGCGCCGATATCGCCTTGGGCGTGGATCCCAAGAAAAAAGATGACTACGGTGCTGGCGATCAGGGCATGATGTCAGGCTATGCGACAAACGAGACACCGGAATATATGCCGGCTCCTCATCTTTATGCCTCAAAGCTGGCGCTTCGCCTTACAGAGGTAAGAAAAAAGAACATCCTCAAGTATCTGCGTCCGGACGGGAAGACACAGGTCACTGTCGAATATGCCGATGGAAAGCCAAAACGCATAGATTCTGTTGTTGTTGCCGCCCAGCATGACGAAGGCGTTGCGCTGGATGATTTGAGAAAAGACATCCGGCGCGAGGTGATTGAGCCGGTGTGCGGGTCTTTGCTTGATTCGAACACGCATTTATTCATCAATAACACCGGCCGTTTTGTTATCGGCGGTCCCGTGGCGGATTCCGGTTGCACGGGAAGAAAGATTATCTGCGATACATACGGCGGGGTTGGAAACCACGGCGGCGGTGCGTTCTCAGGTAAAGATCCGACGAAAGTGGACAGAACTGCTGCATACATGACGCGCTATCTTGCAAAAAACATCGTGGCGGCGGGTCTTGCTGATCGCTGCGAGATTCAGCTTGCCTACGTGATCGGCAGCCGCGAACCGCTCTCTCTCTTCATCGACACGCACAACACGGGAAAAGTTGATCCGCAGAAGATCGCTGTGGCGATCCGCGAGCGCTTTAACTTAAGCCCGGGCCATATGATCTCCCATCTAAATCTCAAGCGCCCGATCTTTGCCAAGACATCGTCCTACGGCCATTTTGGCAGAAACGATCCCGACTTCACGTGGGAAAAAATTGATCTGGTGGATTATTTCAAGAGGTTATTGAAGTAATCAGCAAATACGCCACAGAGGCACAGAAACGCAGAGATTATAAAAAAGTTTTAAAGATGCCGGGTGTTCTTGAAAGAACGCCCGGCTTTTTTATGCAAATTCCCCATCCCTCGAGAGACTGTGTAACAATTGCTCTTTTTCACCGCAGAGGCCGCAGAGATCGCAGAGTTTTTATTGAAAATTAAGAAGATTTTCTCTGCGGTCTCAGCGTTCTCTGCGGTAAAAATGAATTATGAAACAGTTTCACAAAGGAGGGGCAATAGATCCACTTTCTAAGCAACTTTCTGGTTTTTTTGTCGATAATAATAATAGGAAGGAGTCATACCTTCCGGGGGAAGAAAACTGCAAAACTAATTGAATTTATAAGCTATTATGCCGCCGGATGCAGGTCCAATAACAGCACACCCAGTGCAACTCGATTTCAAGGGGAGAGAGGCTCCTTACTCTGAAAAGGTGCCTTTCTGCAAAGAGGGGCAAAGACTGAGACGAGCCATTCTCGTGCAAAAGCCAAATGAGAGTAATTATAAGGCTATATCCATTCATCCCAACCGTCATCCTTCGGACTTAGGCGTTATTCGTTGGGCAGATCCGCTAGATGAGGAAGTCAGCTTATTCGAGAAATTTTTAGAACAGGCCAAGGCCATTGGACTCTGTCAATTTCCTCTTCCACAAAATCCATCACGCTTTGGGCTCTTCTGGGTCATGAGTGTGGATCCGTTAAGAGGGCTCGACAAAATTGCGATGAAGGCGGACGCCGAATCTCAGATGGATGTATTCAAAAAGATACAGAAAGCAATTCCAGAACAGTTGCAACGGTGCATGCCGCCGGAGGCACAGCAGAAATATATGATGCAGTGGACAAGTCAACTCGATGAACGACAGCGCGAGATTGAACGCATGAAGACAGATCCGCTTGTCCTTAAAGCAGCATCTGTCATTGCAGATCAGACAATTTCAAAGGCGGGGCTCGCTGATGTCACTGAAGACCATCATGTCTTTCTGGAGACGGTGATTGCATTTGGTCTCGATCACGGCCTGCTGAAAGAAGATGTTTTTGAAATTGCAGGTCGCTTGGGCAAGATATCTTCTTCTTCGGAGCAATTCCTCTATGGATTCATGACAATTGTTTCGCTGCGCGTGGCGAGCTTGATGAAAGATATCTCGCCGAACGTTGACGATTTTACGCGAGAGGTTGAATCTGCCATTCTGGACGATCGCGTAGGGATACGCATCATGAACGTTGGAGATGCTGTCAAGCATGCAGGAGCAGGTGCTGCATACAATTCCATGTCAAATGTGATTGTGTTTCCTTCTGTCGGGAAGAATACATCCATGTCCTCATTGTTTGGATCCACCATTCATGAGTGCTACCATGTGTATCAGGATATCCTCGCCAAACCACTTTCAAAATTTGATAGCGAATTTCCCGCATATGAAAGGCAATCGAAAGCTGACGTGTTGCTGAATGTAAGGGCTCTTTACCCGGATCAGATGCGCAAAGAATATGCAGAGGAATTGCAGGAATACATGAAATTGCAGGGTGAGATGGGAAGAGAGGCCGCGAAGTGTCTCGGCAAGCCAGATGCAAAGATTGCTCGCCAAGAGAAAGATCAAACGGAGATATCAAGGCTCCATGGTGAGTGGCTCCATGCCCTTACGATGGAGATGCAGGGTTTGGCTGTGGGGCTGTCGAAACCAATCTTTCGTGAATATTTCAAGCTCTTAAACGGGAGCAAATTGTATGAACAAGCAATTTCTCGCAACCTCGTTACATCCGGTGAAATTGTGGAAATTTACAAAAATGAGACGCCGGAAGCCACAAAAGGGCGAAGTGCACTTGAGCGTATGCGTATGGATTTCCTGCGAACAGAGATGCACAAAGCCACTCCGGGAACTTCTGTGCGCGGCTTGATCGCGTTTCAGTTCCTTGAGAAGATCGCACACATGGTGTCAGTAGCTTTTTTTCTGGATCAGGACTGGTTCATGGAATTGGAGACAATCTATTTCAATGAGGGCGATGCCATAAATGAGGCGCTCCTTGATGCGCCTGCACTTTACAACGGCATCTAGCAATCAGGGTAGGGGCGACGTGAGTCGCCCCATCCCCTCCTTTGTAAGGAGGGGATGGGGGAGGTAGATCAATATCTACCCCACCTCTCCTCCCCTTACAAAGGGGAGGAATAACAAGGGAGGCTATCCTCCCATATCCTATACAGCCTGTTGTGCCTTCAAATGATGCGGCGGTTTCACCGTGAATCCCAAGATTGCCGCAAGGATGCAGATAACACCGGCAATAATGAATGCCCAGTAGTAAGACCCCATAAGATCCCAGACCCTGCCGGCAAGTATCGGCATCACGATTCCGCCAACTCCGTATGAAGTGAACAGGGCGCCATAATTTGCCCCGAGGTTTTTCGTTCCGAATGATTCAGCAGTTGCCAAGGGGAATAGGGCAAAATTGCCGCCGAAGTTGAAGCCGATCCAGCAGGCGGCAACGGTAAACATAATTTCACCCGAGCCCATGCTGGGCAATGCGAAGAGCATGAGGCATTGGAGAAGTGCCATGACACCGATGGATCTTCTGGCATTGAGTTTTTGTGAGATCGTACCCCAAACGATTCTTCCAAGACCGTTAAAGAGCGCCAAAAGTCCTAGTGCCGAACCTGCAATGGCCGATGAGAGTGAGCACTGCAGTTCACCGTAGTTTTTAAGACAGCCGATTACCATGAGTCCCGCGCCCGCAGAGAAGACAAATGCAGCCCAGAGCATCCAGAATTGATGCGTCTTGGCTGTCTCACTCTGCGTGAAGTCCTCGGCCTTGAGTCCCGCCTGTCCCGGCTGGATCTTAGGCTCCCATCCCGCAGGCTTGTAACCCGCCGGCGGATTGGATAGCATCAATGCTCCGATTACGACCGAGACGAGGAAGATAATGCCGAAAATGCTGAAAGTGCCGTTGACGCCGTAATTTGTGATAAAGTTGCCCCAAGTGCCGGCAAGTTTCACGAAGATGAAGGCGCCCGCACCGAAACCGGCCACGGCAAGGCCGGTGACAAATCCCTTGAGATCAGGAAACCATTTTACGCAGGCGGCGATGGGGCAGACATATCCAAGACCGATTCCGGCGCCGCCGATGATTCCGATGAAAAAGAAGAGCCGCCAGAAGTCCTCGCCGCCGAATTGCCCGGCCAGAATGTAACCAAGCCCCAAGACGATTCCGCCAAGGAGTGCTACTTTTCGCGGCCCGATTTTATCCTGCCAGCGCCCGGCAAGGATCATGACTATGGCAAAGGTTGCAAGGCCCGCCGAGAAGATGGCCTGCGCCTGTGTTGCGCTGAATTTAAAATCCCCAACGGGATCCTGAAGGGCCTTTGTGAATGCGCCCCACGCGTAAATCGCACCGAGGCAAAGTTGCACCAAAAGCGCACCAACTACAACAATCCAGCGTTTCTTTTCCATTGTTTCCCCCATTGAGATTTATCCCCTCCTTTGTAAGGAGGGGGAGGGGAGGTAGATCGTTCTACCCCACCTAACCTCCCCCCTTCGACCCTGCTCAGGGCAGGCTTACAAAGGGGAGGTAAACGGATTCATTTTGTCAGTCTCTCCAGCGCCTCTTTATATTTCTTCGTAGTCTGCTCCACAATGTCTGCAGGCAGCTCCGGCGCCGGAGGTTTTTTGTCCCATTTGATGCCAATTAAATAATCCCTCACAAACTGTTTATCGAAAGACGGTTGCGATCTGCCCGGTTCATATCCATCCGCAGGCCAGAAGCGCGATGAATCGGGAGTCAACAGTTCGTCGATCAGAATCAGCTTGTCATTTAAAATCCCAAACTCAAATTTGGTATCCGCTATGATGATGCCCCGTTTCGCCGCATAAGATGCGGCTTCGCGATAAATCTCAAGGCTTGCAAATCTCACTTCCTTCGCGATCTTGTCGCCAATGATCTCGCACATCTTTTCAAATGGAATGTTTTCGTCATGGACGCCGATTTTGGCCTTTGTGGATGGCGTAAAAATGGGCTCCGGGAGCGCTGATGATTCCGAAAGGCCGGTTGGAAATTTTTGACCGCACACTGTCCCGCTTTTTCGGTACTCCTCCCATGCGGAGCCGCTCAGGTATCCCCGGACGATGGCCTCAATGGGGAGCGGTTTTGCCTTTTTGACGATCATCGACCGACCTTCGAGTTCGTTTAGTTCCCGCGGATCCCTTACGACATCCTTAATACGCTTACGCGACAGGTGATTGGGGATAATTGAGGCCGTTTTTTCAAACCAGAAACGGGAGAGCTGTGTGAGGATTTCCCCTTTTTCGGGGATAGGTGTCGGCAAAACGACATCGAAGCATGAAATCCTGTCTGTTGCCACAATCAAAAGTTCCTGGCCAAGGTCATAGATATCACGGACCTTGCCGCGCCCCAGTAGGGAGAAACTTGTTATATGTGTCTCAACAACGATCTTTTGCATTGATGATTTCATCAGGCGATGTTTCGATCGGAGGGATAAATTAGTCTTCTTTACTCTCTTTTTTCTTCTTCTTTTTTTCTGTTTCTTTCTTGTGTTTCTTCTCGTGCTTTGGCCCGCCGCCACCGGCGGAGTCTACAAACTGCCATTCGCCTTGTCTGAATTCCTTGCTCTTGCTGTGGTAGCCGCCTTCGTAGTAGCCGCCCTTGCTTTGCTCTTCGACCTGCTTTGTGCGCCGGGATTTGTAATCGCGCTGTGTTTCGCTGTATCCGCCGGACTCGTCCCTGTCGATCTTGCCGCTTCGCTTGGGCATCTCGATGGCTATGGCCAATGACGGAATGATGAATGCCGTCGTTATTATAGTTGTGATTAGTTTTTTCATGGGGGGTTACATAACCCAATAAAATTTCAAACTCCAGTAAAAAATGAGCGCAGAGGTGTAGGGGGACAAATATCTCCCAGCGAATTTATTGAGGGCATTCAATTTATGGGTAAATAGGCATGCCCATTCCAAAGTAGAAGCCCGGGTACATCCACGCCCAGCCATAGGGGGAATGCCATCTGGTGGCTACTATTGCAGCCGTCATCATATTAGACGCAAATGAGACGGCTGACGGAATGGAAGGATAGACCTGAGGTGCTGTAACCTCGCGATCCATGCTGGCCATGAGCGCTGCAGTATGCTCGTCCATCTGACCCGATGTGTTCTTTATAAGGACCTGACCCCTCCCGTTGGGAAACGGACGCATGCAATAGGCAAAGTCCTCAAGACGATTGGCCCTTTCAGGGCAGGGGGGGGTAGCAAGGACGATAGCAGAGCTAAATAAGGCAGCCGCGATAACAATGTTTATAATGAAAAACTTCTTCATATTTACCATCCTACCTAGTTATCGGCAGTTTGGTCAAAAAGTTTCGTCTTTTTTTAATTCTGCCTCAGAGACATAGAAACACAGGGAGAAACTAAAGTTATTTTGGTTTTCTCTGCGTCTTTGTGCCTCTGTGGCTAGTTATAAGAAATAAGCCATTGACGAGGGGCCAAAAGGGTTTGTATGTATAGATTATATAGCCATTAGCGATTTGCCATTAACCGTTAGCCAAGAAGGAGGAATATTATGACACGCGTTTTTCAGGCGAGAGAGTTGGTTGTCACAACACCTGATGAAACAGGCATGCTGGCGCGCATCACATCGCCAATTGCAGAGGCACGCGTTAATGTTAATGCCTGTTTTGCAATTGCAGAGGGTAATAATGCCTCATTCCATTTTCTTACGTCTGATAACAAAAAGGCGGTTCAGGCGCTGACAAAAGCCGGATTCAAAACGAAAGAGCGCGATGTGGTGGTTGTGGAGACGATGAATGAAATCGGCACGCTTGCCAAGGCCGCAAGCCAGCTTGCTGAAGCCAAAGTCAACCTGGATAGCTGCTATGCAACTGCGGGCAGTCAGGGCAACACGTGGATTGTGTTCGGGACAAATACGATCGAGAAGGCGTTAAACGCCATTTCATAATGACTATCTGATGTTGATGTCCGACACGTGGCCAACACGTGTCGGACACCAACGTATCTTTGTTATTACCTTGAGCTTTTCTATCAAAAAAGTCGGGTTTGCCTTTGAACTTGCCCGCTGGCGATACTCGCCGGTGGGGATTCTGCCGGTTCTTCTGGGTGCCGCAGTCGCATGGCACGACCTTCATCAGATCATATGGTCAAGGTTTATTATCTGTCTTGCCGGAGTCTTCTTTGCTCACCTCGGCGCCAACGCCGCCAATGATTATTTTGATGAACTCTCCGGCATTGACCGCATCGCGTATGAAACGATACCGGAAGGGCGGGGAAGTCAGGTGTGCGGGTCCGGCGTTCTCACATTGGGCAAAATGACGATGAGAGAGGCCGGATTTGCCATCTCAGTATTTTTTGGCCTGGCATTTATTTCCGCAGTCATTCTTACCGCTGTTTGCGGATGGATGGTGATGTGGCTAGCCTTCCTCGGTTTTATCTTTGGCATGTTTTATTGCGCGCCGCCTATTGCATTTGGATACAAGGGATATGGGTTAGGTGAGCTGGGGATCTTTCTGGCCTTTGGCCCGCTACCGGTTGTCGGGAGTTATTTTGTTCAAACAGGCAGATTATCGTGGGGCGCTCTGATTGCATCTCTCCCCTTGGCCTTCTTTACCACCTCCGTGGTCTTCAACCAGCACTTTGCCCACGCCAGCGCGGATGCGGCCGGTAAAAAGCTAACACCGGTGGTTTTGTGGGGTGAAAAACCGATGCGCTTGGTATCGAGACTGATGCTCGTGGCGGTTTATCTGAGCATCATTGCAGGTGTCGGTCTTGGGTTTATGCCGGTTTGGTCGCTTGCAGCATTGTTGGTCTCACCATTGATCTTAATCCCCGCCTTTCGCCTGCCCGTTCCTGCGGGTGCCGCCGCCTCGCTTGCATTTCTCTTTAAGGTTGTTCAGACAAACATCCTTACAGCGCTACTCATCATCATCTCCTACGTCGTATAATGTCTGTGTCCGACACGGGTTTTATGCGACGTTACTGGTTCTTTTCCTTGAGTTTATATAGCATCTCTTCAAATTTCTTGTTTGCAACCTTCATATATTCCTCGATCGAAAAGAGTTCTGCAGCGACGGCCTTTGATGTCTCATCTGATATCTTGCCATTTTGGATGAATTCTTGACCCGCCTTCTTCACGGCAGTGGAGACTGCGTGCGTTTTAAATGGGTGATAAACTGAGGCTGCTTTGAGTGCCGGTGCAGCCGGGCGAATGACAGCACCGGCATATTCTGCATTCATGTTGCGGCAGATGGCTTGGATGTGATGGATCAGGGGATCAAAATTGTCAATTTCCGGAAAACCGCACACAGACACCAAGGCAATGCGGGACGGAGAGTTTTGTCTTATGGAATGACGTATATGTCCGTTTCTAGTCTCGAAGAATGGTTCGGCAATCGGCACCATGCGGTCGATGCAGTTCTTGAGCAACCCTGTCATACCATCAACATAAACCGGAGTTGCAATCACCAGCGCCTGGGCATCCCCAAACATCGGCAAAATTTCAGCCATATCATCATTGTGTATGCATTTACCCGGGGTTTTGAACCAGCAGGCAAATTCTCCAGTGCAATGATGAATCTTTTTACCGGCAAGATTGACAGTTGTGACTTCTGCCCCCGCTTCTCTTATACCATTGATAAAGCGCTCCAATACCCACCATGTCTTACCCTTTGTTCCGGATGGGCTTCCGTTGATTGCCAAAACTTTCATATTCCCCCCTGTTTAATATTTGCATGATTTAATCATTTGCTCGTTAAAACAACAAATGGTTTTTTTCTTGCTTCTGGCTTCTAGTTTCTAGTATCTAGTTTCCAGCATTGCTCCCATCGTCTAGCGGTCTAGGACATTGCCCTCTCAAGGCAAAGGTCGCGGGTTCGAATCCCGCTGGGAGCGCAAATTTATTTTTTGGAAGCCCTTGATTTCTAAAGAGAAGTCGAGGGTTTTGTCTTTGGAAGGGGTCGAAAAACGTGGCACTGGTGCCAAACCTATCTCACCAATTCTAATTTTATCTCTATATTCGTCATTCAAAACTTGATTCAAATGAGTGTATCTTTTTGTTATTGATGAATCCTTGTGACCAAGCCAAGCAGACACGACAACTTCAGGAACACCCGCTGCCAAGTTCATAGATGCGAAGCTGTGTCTTAACTGATGAATCGTAGCATGACCTAAGCCGGAACGCTGTGCAGCCTTTTCCATTTGATCTCTAAACCACCAATACTCTGCATCGCCCGCAACTGGGCCTGATCCGGTTTCACGGAAGAGGGTGCGTGCAACATCGTCAAGCGGCACCCAGCGGTCTTCATGTCCTTTCGTCTCGCCTTCCTCTTCGTTTGAGAAAATATGGACGGCATCTAAATCCCAGTCCATGTCTTCAACATTCATAGGCCTGCGTCCTTTTCGCTCATCTCCAAAGAGTTCTCCAGCCCTGACTCCTAAGTGAAGCAAAAGCAGGAAACATCGTCTTGCGGCGGGACTCATATAAGTCAAAAGAGTCTCACATTCATCTTTTGTGAGGGCTACGACCTTTCTCTTTGGTCTCTTTGGAACTTCCATCACGTCATTCATAAGATCGTAATCAATCATTCGGCGTTTAAGACAAAACTTCCAGAACGTGCCAAACACCTGACGATATTTTGCAACCGTTGTGTGTGCGCGTCCTGCCTTTAATAAAGTATTTAAGACTTCCTCAATTTCCATCGGCATCACTTCATTTAAAAACTTCATCGGCCCCAGAACCGCCAGCCAATATTCTAAGCGCTGGGCCTCCACGTTCTTGTAATTCGGGCTTTTTCTCACAAAGTGTTGGTCGAGGTATATTTGCGCTGCCTCTTGGAGCTTTGGGATCTGAATGATGGGCTTCTCGATGTCCTCTAAATATTTGCGGCTCATCTCTTCGCAACAGTCCCTTGCTTCTAACTTGGTTCGGAAGAAGCGGCGTTGACGCTTGATAACCTTCCGGCTGTTCTCTATGACAATGGTTCGATAATCCGCCACCCAAGGAAAGTTTCTGGTCTTGTCGAATCTGATGCTCATCTTTCCTCCCATTTTTATAAAGTTCACGCCATTCCGATAGCACTTCTTCAGGATAAACATGCCACTGCTTACCGCACTTATAACCTGTTAATCTCTTTTCGGCAAGATCACGATAAACATGCTTCTTCAAATGACTTGGTAAATAGCCATCTCGAAAGAAATCTTTTAGCGATATGGGGCGGTTGGTGCTCACGCCACAACCTCCGTATTAACACCAATCACCCTTTGAATCCTTTCAAGAACATCCAATGGAGTAGCCTCACTTATGTTGACCATAGGTAATTCAATGAGTGACTTGTCCAACATGTCCGATGATAAATGCGGCAAGATCACCTCAAACCAATCGACAATTCCATGCACTTTGTCTGGATGACGCTTTGCCACAATTTTTTCGATGCCCGTTCCGAATCCATCTCCAACAAAATAAAGGCCATGGGTCTTAAGTACAAAAGGCCGCCGTGCTATCTCTCTAAGGGTCAATTTCGTAAATTCGGCCCATGTTACAGGACTGAATTTATGATCAACCAGTTCAAGAATTTCAGATTTGTCGACCATTAGAAGCCCTCCGGCAAATCTGGTTGAGGCATGTATTTTTCATCACCCCCGACACTGAGGAATGTTTCTTTATACTTTTCAGATGTTTCGCCATCCCATTTGGTGTTAACCAAACACACACCGCCATTTTGTTTAACAGCAATTTGTGGCGCTTCTTGTAAAGCTGAGGTGTTAAATATTTTAGGGTTGTGTTCAATGTTGGGTGTTAAGTGAATTGACGGTGTGTGTCCGTCTTTGCTTAAAAGTTCCCTCAAATCGTCGCTTAAAGTGAAAATAAATGGCTCATTATCCATTTCGCCATTAACAACACCTAAAATACGAAATACTTTTAGATAATGTAATGCCGTCGGTTTTGACATACTGGATTGAGCTGCCACTTGTGATGCTTGAACCGAACCACCAATGGTCAATATGGCTTCAAAAACCTTACGCCGCCTCTCTGGCATTGATGAAAAACAAACATGGCGGATAAAATTAGTGTCTTCTAACTCAACCTTTTTTGAACCGCGCACTATGGCAGACCCCTTTGCTAGTGCCGCCAAAACTTGTGCAGCTCTCCAACCATGTTCAATGACAGGGGCGCCATATCGATCAGAATCTACCGTTTCGCCCTCTCCGAGACTAACCCCCCCCCTTAACTTCGTGAGGGAGTCACATAAAAGGCCCATATAGGACTGTGCAACTTCAGATATTTTTATCGAATTGAAGGTGAGAGTCCTTATTGGTATGTTCTCAATAAGCGTGTTGAGATATACGCTAACTGCCTTCTGACATTCTACATTTCCCTCCTCGCCTTGATGAATACACCCTATTTTTGCTGCGTAGTCTTTTGCGCTTGGTCTTGCACCATCAGTTGAAAAGAAAAAGAGGCGCGTGCCGAGTGCTGCCATGAGACCAAAGACTTTTTCAGAGGGCGGCACTGTTGCGCCCAACCATGCAAAATTTATAGGTTCGTGATAGCCGCGCGTTCCGTGGACACCGCTCGATGTAACAAGACCTTCGCCGTCTAGCACGGTCGTTAATTGTGCGAAAGACGCACGCAATTCATCTTCCCTTCCGGCAAAGAGTGGTGCTAACTCTTTTGTGCAAAGACACCTATCTTTAAGTTTTGGGAGAAGGTCGATTTTTTCTAATTCCTTCTTTTTTACATTGGAAGCGTGTGAAACAAACGACTTTGGCGTAAAAGAATCTGATCTTTCGATTATTCCCGAATCCGCTCTCATAAGCCACATGAGAGGTTGAGTCTTACCAGACCCAGATGGCCCTGTTACGATTAACGTTACAGGCAGCGGAAAATCTGAAAAACAAAGAGTTGCAATGGCAGACAGATAAGCATGTGTTTGTGGCCAGAGAGACGGATAATATTTTTGAATCACCGATTGTAATTTATTATAGGCTGCAGCCACTTGAGATAGTGAAATGCTCATTAAAGGCTTTTTCAAAGCTGATTCAACCTCTGGTGACAATTTGAGAATATCACGCGGCATGGCGAGCCTCCTCTTTTGCTTGCCGCGCAAGTGATCTTAAGCGATGTGTTAAATTTTGAAGATAATCGGAAATAATAAAGCGATTAAGACAACGATCATCATAGATGGCTGCACGTGCATCGATTTGAGTCCAACTCTTTTTCAAATCATCTTCGCTTAATCTCCCCTGTTTGTGAAGCAAAACCGCCAATTGACCTTCAAGATAAAACCTTTCTGAATAAAGGCCATCTAGATATTTCCAGCGTTGCCTTTCTTCTCGCAAGTACCTATTCACTATAAGCGCAAGAATTTCATAATCTACAAAATCGAGGGCAATGAGGTTATCCATAAATAACCTCCATCCCCTTTGATTTGAGCGTTATGTAGACACTCTTCTCAATTGATTCGCCAATTTCTTTAGTAAGCGGGTAAAATAGTGGGATATTCGTGCCGTCCGAGAGTTTTTTAGTGGGGTAGAGTAACCTTACTCCTTCACTGCCGAGCCTTGTATGTACACCAACGCCGCCAACAGCATAAACTTCGTCTAGCACGAATTGAACGAATCCTATAAGGCCTTCGCGGGGACGTACATTTGTAAAATGGATTTGAGAAATTTGGGGATTTTCCACTTTTTTCCACCTCCTACACATGGAAAACGGAAAATAGTGGGGGATGTTATTGGCGACTTTCAGGTTTCAATCGCCACTGGGTTCCTTCATTATGAATTCTTGCTGTGAAACCTGATCCTGCTCGATATATTCTGCTATGCTAGGGCATGGAAGCCAATTATTTCCTCTTTTAAGGCTATGCAAACATGATTTGTCCGTACAATTCCCACAGAATTTTGCGAGTTCATCTTTCTCAATTCTTTTGCGATTCTTTGGATCATACTTCTTACCAAAAATTAGCTCGTAGGCACGTAAGAAGGATTTCCTTATACGTGTAGAAGCTCTTTTCCAGTTTTGCTTTGGGAATAGTTTCGCTCCAATCGCAGCATAGGACATTTTCAGCTTTCTCAAATCCCATACTTTATATGAGAGGGCATTGTCCTCGATTCGAGCACGTCCATCTTTAACAAAGAAAAATTCTTTAGCCAGATTAACAGCATCGCTTGCAATTTGCCTAACCTGTTTGTCGGCAAGCTCAATATTGATAAGTACATTCAGGTATTTCCCCTTATAAAGGCAAAAATCTTTAGGCTTGATATGGGAACGCAAAACTATCTTTCGCATTACACCGTCAAAATGGGGAACGGATTTTTCGACGAATGACCAACGTTCAATGGGATGTGGCACCATGTTTCCATCAAGATTATTAGGTATATTAATAAATCCAGATGCGATTTCTATTAATTTTTCAAGAGCTGGTTCAAACTCCTTATCCGGATTGATTGGTTCAACTAAATGGTATTCACCACAAAACGTAGGCCAGCGGTCAAGAAACTCCTCTCGCTTCATTGACTGCATCTCGCTATAGTCCTTAATATACTTTGGATTGCGGCGAAGCCTTTCCCAATAGTCCTTTTTCAACTCAAGCTGTTCTTGCTTTACTTTTTTAACACTTATTACCACATGATCTCCACGTCGACACGATAAACCAATGCGCCACATCTATCTCGGCCCGTCGGTTTAGCTACTTATTGACTATATCTTCTCAGTTAAACTGTTCAAGAGTCGCAGACACGGTTTGATGAGAAATACCCAAAATCTTTCCGATCTCTCTCAAACTCTTTCCTTCAGCACGCATAATTTTAATTTTTTCAGAATCAATACTTACATTAGGTCGGCCACAATGTTTTCCACGGCGTTTTGCAGCGGCCATTCCAGCTTTAACCCTTTCACTTATAATGGCGCGCTCAAATTCTGCGACTGCACCCAAAAATGTAAAAACCATCCGACCTGCGGGTGTGCCGGTATCAATTGCTTCTTGAAGAGAAATAAAAGCAACTCCTAACGATTGTAATTCTGTCAAAACAGTCAATAGATGCGCAACTGAGCGGCCAAGGCGATCTATTTTCCAGACTGCCACTGCATCAAAACGTCTTCTTCTTGCGTCGGCCAAAAGTTCATTAAGAGCAGGACGCGAAGCCTCGGCTCCGGAGATGTGGTCAACATATTCACGATATACTGTCAACCGTCTTGCCTCAGCATATTGTCGAAGAGCATCGAGTTGCAAATCGGCCTTCTGGTCATCAGTGCTTACTCGGCAATAAATGGCTACCTTCATGGTTTACCTCTTTATCTTGCCTGTCCCTTTGCAGGTTGGGCAAGTCTTAAGGCCTCTCTCGCGCTCAATTTTCTCGCGTAAGGCTTCTTTTACGTAAGCAGACACATTTTCCTTGGGAAGGCTTTCTCGGAGCTCTTGAGGGATTCTAAACGCTATCAAATCACTTTGGTCTCTTTTTGTCTGTTTCATTGCTATGTGGTTATACTGTTGTATAACAAATAGCAATAAAAATGTCAATAAAGGTACACCTTTTATGACAGACAATTTCTTAAAAATAATATGTGATTTTTATGAAGATTTTAAGGCTTCTTAGAATAGCCCTTTTTTGACAGGCGTCTAAATGCTTTATCTCGTTTGTTGTCCCAAAAACAGATGGTTTTGGAACGCCTCTCCCAACTTGGCTCCAAATTCAGAAACTTTTTTTGCCTGATTCGAGTTTCGAGTTAATGCCGCACGATGCGTCTAATTCCAACCGGAATTATAGCTAGGAATATGATGAAAACCAAAAGCGCAAAACAAGGTTGACCGTTGTTTGGAATAAATTCACAACCTCCACCGCTACCACCACCATCCGAATTAGCTTCATTATTTGGGGGCGGTGTTTCGTTTGGAGAAGTGGTCGGATTTTCATCGGCAACTTCATCTTCAGCATCAACGGCTGGAGGATATTCCGCTAAAACCGCTTTTACTGCTGCAAGAGCATCTATTTTTCCGTATCCCCAGTCATCGTTAGGCACACTGCCTACAAAGGAATCGCTTCGTGCTGTGCTCTCAAGATAATTTCTTATTTCAGTATTAGTTAATCCCGGATACGCCTGAAGCATAAGAGATATAATACCAGTAACGTGTGGAGCTGCCATACTTGTGCCTTGCATTGCTTGATGTAAGGAATCGATAACATACACGGAATCGGGACTTGCATTAGATGATAAAGCAGAGACGGTGTATGCTCCCGGTGCAGCAATGAAAGGCTTTTGGCCCTGATTACTCTCTAATGCTGGACCACGACTACTAAAATTAGCTAAATCCCCAATCGTAATGTCGGCACTCATATCTTGAAAAGTACCATCCATGTCAGTCCATGTATTTCTTGTACCATAAGCGGCTACGGCTATGACATTTGAAGCAGTTGCTGGTGATGTAATGGTACTGACATTATTCCCTGGGTAATACATGACGCCACCAATATCACCACTAACAGCACCGAAAAGAATTGATCCGTCACTGGGATAAACCCACGAGTCGAGATTGCTGCACGTTCCCGAAAAAGCTGTAATGAAAAAATAATTATTTGGATCAAAACCGCTATCAGGCAAAATAGCCACATATGAATGTCGCTTCCCATTTTGACTATTAGATATTTCAACTCTATTCACCTCATAGTACATTGGACCCCAGAAGCCACCCACATCGGCTCCAGAAGAAACCCACCCTGTGTCATTGATAACACCCACACCTGCCTCAACTAACCCTACAATGATCCCCGTGTTGCAGTCAGATTCTTCCCATATATCGATGTAATAAATTGGCGAATTTCCAACGTATACCGTAGATGCACTATTAATCGCAGGATTAACGCTATATCCGATATGCTGGCCACCTGAAGGTGTTGCGCTGTTTCCAGCGGAAACAACAATAGATTGCCCCGATCTCGATTCTATCAATGCGTCGAGAAATTGTTCAAAGAGCGAGGTTCCATCATGAGGTCCCATGTTTGTGCCCGAACTAATATTTATTACAGCTGGTTTTCCTAACGCAGACGCTTTTTGAAAAATGTAATAGGCTGCATCCGAAATGTATGTCGAAAAAGTGTTATCAACTAACTCTGAATACGTTTGCACTGATTTATACTTTACCACTATAATACTGGCCCCAGGCGCAACGCCGCCGTACTGATCGTCCCGGCCAGCAGCTGTTCCGGCAACATGGGTGCCATGACCATTTACATCAACATGGTTGGTTGCATGATTAGCTATATCGACGCTATCGTATTCGGTGCCGTATGTTGAACCAATTTCCGAAGGCCCTGAACCGGTATTGTCACCTTGATCCCAAACAAAAAGGATCCTCGACTTGCCGTTTTCATCGAAAAAAGAGGGGTGGTTCAGGTCGATTCCTAAATCAATGACACCTACGATGACATCCTTGCCATCATATGAAGATGGCAGCTCTGTCCCAGAATGAAGAAGGGAAACGTTTGTATCATCACATGAAACATTGTTTTTCTCTGATATTGGTTTTGCGACTTCTATATATTCAACCTCCGGCCACTTAGTAGCTTCTTCAATGGCATTTTCCGAAAGGGATGCAGTCATAATCGAGCCAACGATAGACCTGACCTTTCCACCGCCCCCCATGATACGAGCTTTTGTCCTTTCGGGATCGGAGGATTTAATAAACACTTCAACCATATTTACCGCAGCACCAACGGACATCCTTTCAATACCCACCTTATTTTTGTTCATCATCTTTTGAACATTCCAATAAGGATCGAGTTGTCCAGAAAAAACCGTCACCGATGAAAAAATCATTGTGCAAATCAGACATGCCGCCAAAATAATTTTCTGTTTCATACAAACCTCCCGTGAAAAAGTTTCAGCCGTTCGCAGTATACCGATGGCCGCTATCCCAATCGTGCATCACCTCAATGCTAGTTACTTATCGTCCCTCTTCCCCAAAAGTTGCGTGTTATCTGGCCAATGTTTGCATTTTTTTGAAGTTCAAGAGAACGAAATTTTAAGTATTTGTTTTTAGGAGAACTTAAGACGTTTAAGCTCCTTTACTTATCTGCCACGCCATCTGCGTCACAGGGACAGACAACATTTTTTTCATAACTATCTCTTTGAACTTGTTCTTTTAGGCGGTTCTGGCAACGCGTCAATCTGTTCTTGAGTCATCGTATTGCCAATAGCAGTTGAATCGCCTTTTTCATAAGCGTAGGTGCGTTTTTTGCAATTTTTATCTTTTCTAGCGTAACTTTTGTTCCAGCGGTAGGCTTCTGTACACCAATCCAGCGGTGTTAGCCCTTTGCTCTCACGATCTGCGTTTGTTTGGTTGAAACTGGAATTGAATTGTTGCTCGGATTCTTTGCTTTTTGCACCGTGATACGCTGCGCCGACAATTATAGCAGGAACGCAGCCAGATGTAGTGTAAAAACAAAGAACAAACGCTACGGCAATAACTTTTTTCATAGTTAACCCCTTTATACGTGCTTATAAGCACGTGTTTGTTTAGTTTGCAATCAAGTATTTCATGGTCATGAATCTCGAACAGGCCATGAAACGTTTCGGTAGAAATGTTCAGAATATAAGAAAGACCCGTAAAATAACTCAGGAAAAAATGCGTGATTTTGGTTTTAACTATCGATATTTCCAGAAAATTGAGGCTGGTCTAGTAAATCCTACTTTAGGAACACTTTTAAAACTATCCAAGACATTTAATTGTGAAATAAGTGAGCTTCTGAATTTCTAATAATTCCCCAAATAATCATTAAAGTCTTTATGGTATCTTCCTCTTTCACCCTTCTCAACGTAGTCTAATAACCAAGCGCCGTCAGATTTAGAGTTTTCGCGTCCTACGAGTGTACTTGGTGCTATCGACATAAACTGAAGCTGAAACGCAAGAGAGTCACAAATATCGTCCGTGACACCATAAGGGAAAGTTGTAAGCTCTTCTTCCAATTCAGGGAATGATTTTGAAAATTCTATCTGTCCTCGTGCAAATAATCCAAACAAGGCACGGATTCTCTCTTCCTTTGAGTTTCTGGCCCTAAGTTCTGTTACAACTATATGCTCGTTTCTTAGTTGATTCTCACGTCTGAATACTTCAACTAAGGCTTGCTGATATGCCTGAGCTTCTATGCCCATTCGATATGGTCTGAATTTGGATTTAACATCGAATAGTTCATTGATCGTTTCATAAACACCCCATCTACCTCTCCGAACATCCAAAACATTTCCTTTTCCTTCTTTATCCCAAGCCATTGTAACGATAGCTGTATAACAAGCCGAGTCTTTCTTGCTTATAGCAAGATCAGCGGTTGTCGTGACTATTAAGTCTTTCAATTCGTCTGGTTTTACTTCACGATAAGTAATCCAGTTGCGCTGAAATTCTTGGCCCTCAGGATCAACGGGATTGTTTTGAAATTCGCAGTAGAACTTGTGCAATAGTCCTGCTTTTCTGCATTGCTCCTCGTGGGCCAAGAGCTTTTCTAAGGAGTAGTAGTCCTCCCAAAGTGCTTTGCCATCGTCTTGGATTGCTTTGTAAATGACCGCGTTCCAGCCGTCTTGTTTTAGAAGTCGGGCAAGAATAGACTCCTTGTGTAAAATAGTGCCTATAACTCTTATACGGCCCGTAGGTGAAAGTGCGGGAATCAATACCTGCCAGAACCATTCCCAATCTGCTCTTCGTAAATCAGGGTTCTTTACGCGCTCGTCTTCGTCTAGATCATCGCAAAGGATCAGGGTGGGACGCGACTCAGTAACATCCAGAGTGCCTCGTAAACTCTGCCCTGTGCCTCTAGCGGTTATCCTTGCCCTGCCTGCAAAAGATTCAATTATCAGATCGTCTTCTCTCTCTCTTATGACTCTTGGCTTATAAATCTGAATGATCTTTGAATTGGTCTCTAAAATATACCTTATAGCTGCAATAACTTGAATTGCCTGTGTGTATGTATCCGACACCTGCAGTATAAACGGTTCTTTGCAATGTAGTAGGCTCCAGAGATTGTGACGGATACTGCAAACTGTAGTCTTGGCATGAGAACGTGGTGCAGCGATAGCGGCGTGCTTTTCTGGGCTTTCAAATATTGAAACTATCTCCCTGTGAAAAGAGGGAGTCGGTACACCCTCAAAAAACCAGTCGTTAAAGTGCCAGAAATCCTTACTTGCCCTGATTCTAATGAGATGAGGCAGTTTCTCTGCACAGAGTTTGGGCAATGATTTTATCGACAAGTTCGGCTGCTTCTGTGTTTTCATTTAAGAAAGTCTCCAATTGTTTATAATCTTCGCCAGTAAGAGAATTGTCCCGATGCTCTATTTCTGTGAATCTGCAATCCGGCAAGACTTTGCGTAGAAGCGCAACAGCCGCATCCTTTCTCTCTGCAATCGAAGCTCCTTCTACTTTGCCAGCCGCTAACTCTTGTAAGAATTGGATTAGCTGTCTTGCGTTGATCCTTTCGCGCAATTCAGTTGTTAAAAGATTGTATGAGCCTCTTTTTCTACCTGCATTATCTCTTTGTCCACCATGTTCCATAATTCACCTCACTTGATTTCTTGATATTTTTTCAAAATATTTTTTCATTTCTCAGTGCCATCTCAGTGCCATAGAGCTGTGGATAAGTGGCAAAAAACGACCATCAACGGAAATTATCAGCCATTGACAACCCATCGCAATCTCCTTGGTTTCTTTGGATATTCTTTTGATTTCGGCTTCTTATCGATGTGATACTTTTCTTCGAGGCTCTTTTTCGAATCCCGCTGGGAGCGCAACACAAAAACGGCGGACAATGTCCGCCGCAAACTGCTGACAAACCCCGCCTAAAAAACGGGATTTGTCAGCAATCTGACCGGAGGATTAAAATCCTCCGGTTTTGTTTCGTGCCTTCAAGCGCGGTCTGAATTACAGCTCATTATCCCAGCGCTGCTTGAGTTCATTTCGATTGATGTTCTTCTTTGATTGCTCTTTTGCCGCCGTTGATTCGCTGATTGCCGGCCGCGGGAAGGTAGGTTGTGAAGCCCCCTGTGCCGTGGTCGTAATGAATTCAACCTGCACTTTCATTGAGTAGAGCTTGGATCCGTCGGTGCGTTTCTTGACCAAATCGGTGTATTCCTTGACCAGGATGAAGTTGCTTTTGTCAAATGAAACTGGAAATCCTTTTGTCGCATCGACTAGTTTGGGGAGAATCTGGCCCCACATCTCATCTTGCACCTTCTGACGAATGGCGTCGCGTGAGAGCCCTTGATATTTTGACGAATCTACAGTCCAGTCAACATCAATTAAGAGTTTACCTTCTTTTAGAATATCGCCTTTCACGTTAACCCTATTAGCCTTGGCAACGGAAGGTAATACAAGGCACATAACTACTGCGACAGCTACAAAAACATTGCGTATTTTCATTACTTCCTCCTTTCTATTTCGTTGATGCATAATATAGGGAGTTAAAGGCGTCAACTCCAGAAAAATAAGCCGCCACAATTCTTCTTGAGTATCTTCAGAGTAAATAAGATGATCCCTCCCTGCAAAAAATATTAACTAAAGGGGGGATCCATGGAAGAAAAAATGATGGAAGCGCAGGTGCAGCAAATGGGTGCAAATGTGGGTATCGGGATGATAATTTTCTATGTCGTTTTGTATTTGTTTTTCGCCTACTGCCTTGCAAGGCTTGCAAAGAAATTAGGCATGCCGATGGGCACTGCATTTCTTTGGGCTGTCATCCCAATCGCCAATATCTTTCTGCTTTTGAAGCTTGGCACAAAACCGATGTGGTGGTTCATTCTTCTTTTGATTCCTATTGTAAATATCGTTATTTCTATTCTCGTGTGGATCTCCATCAGCGAAAAACTTGGAAAGCCGGGATGGTGGGGAATCATGATAGGCATCGTCCCCTTTGCAAACATCGTATTCTTCCTGATGCTGGTCTTCGGTAAGACGGAGACAACAACGGCCGCTGCCTGACGCGCAATTTGGGGGTCGGGAAACCTTTCCCGACCCCGCTTTTTTACCGCTTTAACGCGCTGGCCAGTGCGATATATTCGTTAATCAACAGAGTTTCAGGGCGTCTCATGGGGTCGATGCGGCATGTCGAAAGGGCCGCGTCGAGCTTTTCAACCGGCAGATTAAGGTTTTTTGAGCCAAGCAGGGCGTTCCGAACGGTCTTGCGGCGCTGACCAAAGGCTGCCTTGACGATCCTTTCAAAAACATCCCGGTCTTCAATGTGCGTGTGCTGCGCAGATTCAAAATCAATGCGGATAACGGTCGAGATCACCTGGGGGGAAGGTATGAAAGACGTCGGACGGATGTCAAAGAGTTTTTGGCATTGTGCCTTGGTCTGGGCCATAACTGATAAAATTCCGTAATCTTTCGTGTTGGGACGCGCAAGAATGCGCCGTGCCACTTCCCGCTGGAGCATGAGCACGGCACATTTGAAAAGGGACTTGTTGTCAAGAAGCTTGAATAGGATCGGCGTGGAAATGTTGTAGGGAATGTTGCCGATTACTTTTATTGGGAATCGGGCCGTTGAAAGGCGTTGCCTGAAATCGAAACGCAGTATGTCGGCGTCTATAAGTCGGATGTTTGTGAGATGGCCGAATTCCTGCGTCAAAATGGAGGCAAGTGAGCGGTCCTTTTCAACGGCAAAAACGCGGCAGGCGCGGGACGCCAGCATAGCGGTCATAACACCGAGCCCGGCGCCGATTTCAAGGACGTCATCTGTGTGGCGTGCGCCAAGCGCGTTGACGATCTTCTCGATGGTTGGCATCGCAATAAGAAAATGCTGACCAAGCTTTTTCTTGGGTCTGATATGATACTTCTTGAGCAGAGATTCGATTGAAGGAAGATTCATATTTTTATAATGCCGCCACAGAGGCACAGAGAAAAACAAAGCGACTCTGTGTCTCTGTGGTGGATTTACTTATAACCCGATCTCCTGATTTGCAACCGCATTAAGTGTCATGTCGGACGTTTTGCCCCGTTGCAAATGCCGGCCTCCGACATATGCTATCATCGCGGCGTTGTCGGTGCATAAGTGCATGGAAGGGATAAAGCAGGCGATGTCCTCTTCATCGCATCTCTTTTTAAGGCGGTTGCGCAGATGCAGGTTTGCAGCCACGCCGCCGGCAAGCACCACCGCTCTTGCCTTTGTTTCCTTCACGGCATCGAGCGCACGATCGACGAGAAATTTAACAACGGTCTCCTGAAAGCTTGCGACAAGGTCAGCAACATACTGTTCACTCACAGTCTGCGCCAATTGAGTCTTCCTGTGATGCAAAAGGACTGCCGTCTTGATGCCGCTAAAACTAAAATCAAAACGTGGGTTACCTGCTCCAAATTTTGCCGAAGGTTCGAATCGCGGGATCGTAAATCTTACGGCGTGCGGATTTCCATTTATAGAAAGGCGGTCGATGACGGGTCCGCCGGGATAGCCGAGATTCAAAAGTTTTGCGACCTTGTCGAAGGCCTCGCCGGCTGCATCATCGCGTGTGGCACCCATTAGTTTATATTCGCCAAAACCGTGCACGATATAAATGCTCGTATGGCCGCCGGATACAATAAGACCAATATGTGGCAGCGGCACATCAAATCTTTCCAGTGAGATGGCGTTTATGTGGCCTTCAAGGTGATTGACGCCGATAATAGGCTTGCCGGCTGCGAAGGCAAGCCCTTTGGCGAGCTGGATGCCGACAAGAAGCGAACCTAAAAGACCGGGGGCATAGGTTACTGCAATACCGTCGATGTCGTTGAGTGTAACTTTTGCCTTATCAAGGGCACCGCAAACGAGTGGGATCGCATTTTCCAAATGCCTGCGTGAGGCAAGTTCAGGAACAACACCGCCGTAACGCGCATGCACTTCATCTTGCGAGGCAACAAGGCTTGAAAGTAAACGGGGTTTTTCGCGGCTCTTTTCCTGATTGGGCAGGTCGACGATTGCCGCCGCAGTCTCATCGCATGAAGATTCTATTCCGAGTACTAGCATAATATTAGACCTTAGACCCTAGACCTGAGACCGTTTTTGGGTGCCCATGTTAAATTCAGGTCCGATATCTCATCAGAATTCAATGTATCGTCTTTCCTTTGTGTCGGTCTTTGCTGGTGCAGATGGCTGCGGTTGTTTCGTCCCTTGGCCTGATGTGGCTGGAACTTGCTGATTATATTTGCTTTTTTGCTGTTCAATCGTCTCTGTAGGATATGAAGGCAAATTGGTACCCGGCGTCCGTGGCATTGAAATAGACGGGCCCTCAGATTTTTTCTGGTTTATCTTCTGAATCTTTGAACCGGCCTGCGATGCCTCCGGTGAATTGGGGTAATCTTTCATGATCTTTTCAAAAAAGGGTTTTGACTCATCGGTCAAACCCAATTCATAAAAGGAATTTCCCTGTTTTAGGAGCGCTGAGGCGACCTTTTCATTTTTTGGAAAGGTCTCAATAAACACCTGATATTCCTTGATAGCACGCTTGTAGTCTTTCATCGAGTAAAAGCACTCCCCGATCCAGTACTGGGCAGAGGGGACGAACTGGCTCTTTGGGTATTTTTTGATAAAATTTTGAAAATCGGCCGCGGCGTTCAGATATTCGCCGCGATTGGCCTTGTCCAAACTGCTTTGATAGAGCTTTCCTTCCTCGGCGATATTTGGGGCCACTTTGCCAATGGCTGCATTGATCTGTGTGGCGAAGATTTCCAGGCGGTCTTCAATGGCCTGAATCCGTTGTTCCAGATCACGAATGAGCCGCTGCAATTCCTGTCGCTGCGTTTCAATCAGATACCCGTTTGCCTCAACCGTTCCCTTTAAGGCCGCAAAATCTTGTCTGATGGACTCAACACTGGCAAGCGATCTGGCGATGTCTGCGTTATTGGTAAGGTATGTTTGCTGAATTGATGTGACCCGTTTTTCTAATTCATTTAAACGATCGTCTGCCGACTTTGCTGACGCGACAGGCACCGACAACGTGAATGTAAGAAGAAAGATCGCAATGATGGCGCCACGCATAGAAATCCTCCTCGTTTTGGCACTTTAAATGTTCCAATGGCACGGATAAACAAAGACCACAATGCAAACCCAATTGTCATGGGTCACACTGTGGTCTTTCCAAACATTGCAAGAAAACGAGCGTATAATCAGCTTATTTTGCAATAAATTCTGCTCGACGATTCTGCCACCAGCAGCTCTCTTCGTGCTGTGTGCAGATTGGACGCTCTTTGCCGTAGCTAACGGTGTTCAATCGGTCCGCAGTAACGCCCAGGTTCTTCATGTAACCCTTGGCAGAATTGGCACGACGATCGCCCAATGCGATGTTGTACTCAGTGGAGCCCCGCTCGTCACAGTGTCCTTCAACGGTGACCTTGGCATCCTTGTGATCCTGGATCCAGCCAGCATTGGACTTAAGGACCGGCTCGTATTCCGCCTTGATGTTCGACTTGTCAAAGTCGAAGTGAATCCGCTGCAGGCCCTTGGTTTCCTTCTTCACCGTTTCGGCCTTCTTCTGGGCGCAGCCATAAGACAGGAAGGCGCCCGCTACAGCGACCGACACCATCAACACCAACAATCTCTTCATATACCCCCTCCTTAAAAAAAGTTGTTAATTCAATATATTGGGTACGATCTCCCCCAAAATTCAAGCGCAAGGTAAGGTAAGGTCGAAAAAATGTCAAGGGCGATTTGGACAATGTGGAGATGGCCATTATGACGGATTAAACAGGCGCCCCGGATTCTCAACGCTTCAAGAGGGAAAGGCAGCCGACATTAAAGGAAGGACACTTTCCCATCGGTTGTCGCAACTTGCCAAGCCTTTCACACTTGTGTATGGTCTCTCCATATGATTTGCCGCGCCGTTATCGTCGATCGTTCGCTTCTTGCCGTCAATATGTACCGGCTGCTGCTGAGTCCGGTCATAACGACATTTATGGTCGCAAAACGGTATGAGGAGGCGCGTCCATGGTTTTTCAGAAGAGATAAAATTGACATTGCAATAATCAATTCGAATACATTCGGCAAAAAATTCAATGAGTATTACAATCATTTTTCTGGAGATGAGCCGCTCGAAAAGATCCCAAAATTGTTCCTCTGTCGTGATAAAGAGGATGACTGGCAATTGAGACTCAAAAAATTGCCGAGCGCAACTGTTGTGGTGCGGCCATTTCATCCGGATGCTTTCTTGGAACTTGTAACGCGCATTATTGAGGGGCCACGATGAAAAGTTCAAAGGTACCGGAACGCCGTCTCTTTGCAAGAAAGGCATTTCAAACTGACGTCGTTTTTGAGGATGAATTTGGCGAGGGCCTCTTTTTTGTCAAATCTTGCGACATTAGCATGGGCGGCATTTTTTTGGCTTCATCGATACCTGTGCGTCTGGGCACATTATTGTTTCTTTCCTTCGCGCTGCCTTCCCACAAGAGGCCGATAAAACTTACGGGAGAAGTAGTGCGAATTACAAATCCCGGTCCGCCCGCCCTTCAGGGAATGGGCATCCGCTTTGTGGGTCTTACCGACATGGTCCTGAAGAGACTTGAGGATTTTTTGTCCGAATGATGTCGCTTTTTGCCCGTCATCACAGAAGATCACGGCCGTTCTCACGGTGCCAACTCTCTTATTCGACCTCGTATTTCGTCTCCACATCCCACTCTTCGATCCAAGGAAACCGGTCTTCCTTTACCGGCGTCCAAAACGGCCGTCCGGCACTCCTCCACGCGTCAATTGCCAGTCCATCTTCGAACGGCCTGCCTTTTGCTGTGATCACCAGCGCATTGTTTTCGCGGAATGTGTTCTCCCATGTAGTACCCCATCGGATCTCAAACTGGCTCCAGACCTGCTTCGAGAGCGCCTTTCTTAGCATTGCGACATAGTGATAACAGAACCCATTTTCCTTCAAACCGATATTGATGAGGAAATTTGCGAAGAGGGCGGAGCTGCCGATTCTCCATTTCTGCGAGAGGGCATGGAGCGTTTCGATCACGTTTTTCGCGATCGCGTCCGCCTCCAATGCAGCCTCCGTGGGCGGGCTCGCCCCGTGAAGAGCGAGGAGTGCTCCTTTGAGATGCTCTACCTCCTCCCAGAACCTGATCTTCACGATGAGAGCCTCGTATTTTTTTGCGGCCTTCCGCTCCCTTGCGGCCAGTCTGATCTTCGGGTTTCGCTTATGTTCATCCAGCCGGACGATGTCGGCCAATTTGGCCAGATCCCTGCGCTCTGCCCTGTATCCCAAAAGGATGTTTTCGGCAGGCTTACCCCTTTCTTCGTCCGAGATTGAGCATGCAGGAAGGTTATAGGCGAGCACCGGGACAGAGGTCATCAATGCGATGAGCCCCACAATGATAACAAAGATAGATTTAAAACTTGCTTTCAAGTGCTTCGGACTTTCATCAGGATTATTTTTTGAACCTGCTCTTAGATTCGCACTGTTTGAGCCTTTCTTCCAAGGCTTCGATTTTGTTTCTGAGCTGTTTGACCTCCGAATTAACAGTGGAAATGTGCTGGATGTTTTCGACAGCAGGGCGGACCCTGTCATCAACGAAATGACGCACGCTTTGAATTTCTCTCGCGCCGGTTTCGATTGTTTTATGGACAAGCTCGCGGATTGTTTCCTGGCCGCTTTGGATAATCTCTTTTAGTGTGGCGTAGGGAAGGACATGCTTCTTCCTTTTTTGTTCTTCGAAGATGATTTGGGCCAGGGTTACAGCCGTCAAATCCTCTTTGGTCTCGTTGTCAATGACCTGTATTTCTTCTCCACGTTTAATCATATCACTGATATCCTCAAGGGTGACATGACACGAATCAGAGGTGTCGTATAGTTTGCGATTCTGATAACGCTTGATGATTTTCGGTGTCCCCTGGCTCATTATTTTTGCTTTCCTTTCTTCTTCGTCGTCTTTTTGGTCCTCTTCACTTTCCTTGGCGGTCTTCGTTTCGGGGCGCTGAAAGCCTTTTCCCGGGACATTTCATCTTCAATCGTGTCACAAAAAGGGCGTGCGATCTTCCAAGTCGCCTGTTTGATGGGGGCGCCCTTCATCATGCTTGAACCTATATCACCGGCGGTATTGATGGCCTTTGTGAAAAATCCGATCAAATTCGTGTGAGGCTTATTGGCGCCCGATTGTTGAACATAGGCCCTGCAGAATTTCAAAACATCGATTGCCGCCAGCATCAGTTCATGGCCTGCGGTAAAGATGTGTGCCTGCGTCTCTGCGAAGTCGGGTAAATCGCGAGCCCTTCCATAGACGTCATATTTATTTGGCATGGTTTCATCCCCCTTTTTGCCCTATAAGGGGCTTTTGACACTCCTCCAGTTTTGACCTGAAATCATCAGGAAAAAACCAGGGGTGTGTTTGCCCGCAGACATTCGCAAATTTTATTACATCTTGATGTTCGAGAACATATCGGCAGCCTGCTTTACGGTAGAATTCCTGAGCATGTTGGAGCCGATGTCGCTGATCATGTTGAACGCTTTTGAGCGTTGCATAAGAGCGAGCTTTCTGGAGATGTAGCGAACCCAATCCCGATATGGCTTCTCGGTGCTTTTCTGTTCCACGTATGACTTGCAGAAATTTAAGAGGCCCTCGGCTGCCAAAAAAAGCTCATGTCCGGCCTTCGTGAAGTGAATCTTCGCTTCTGCAAGATCTGCTGGTTCACTTGTCCTGCTTCTTACTGGTTTACGGCGATTTCGTGGTCGTGGCATGGTTTTTTCCCCTCCTAAAAACGCCGAGAGATGAACTCTCACGCGCCAAGATTATGATGGCAAAAGTAAGTAACGTGAGCACGAGTTCCTTCCATCCGAAGCCGTGTAAAAACTCCACAATTGTCGGCATGTTGATGCGCATTCTCTATATAATGGCCCGTTGATGTCAAGTTAAATTGCCCCGGCCTTTTTGATCCCTTGAGCATGCGTCTTTAAGGCCTGTTGCGAGCAGGGCCCTGCAGAAGATTTTCAGCCTTAACAAACACCGGATCTCGGTTTTTTAAATGTAGACCAAGTAGTATGACATTGACATGACAAACGACTAGCAGCAGCGCACATGCGACTATCAACGGAATCGCACTTTTTGTCAGAAGATAACACCATGTTGAACATGCGAGGATATAGTTTGTCGGGACCATCGCCTTCTTGAAGTGAAGGCCGATGCCTGCGGATGAGACAGCATTTGTGTACCAGCGCTTCAATGCACAAAAACGCAGAAAAGAATATTCGGCAAGGAGCGCAACAAAGAAGATTATATGCGTCGTCGTCAAATGGCCTGCAATGAAGCGTCTCCCGATGAAAAGGGCGCCGATGAGACCTGCGATCTCCATAAGAACGACTATTTTGCTAAAACGATTAAAAAAGAAGTGAAGCATAATTTAGTGAGCGGTTTTTGACAATGCGGATACAATGTTTTCCATATGTTCAACGCGTTGTTGTGTCAATTCAATCGTGCGGCGTACAATGTCAAGATGATCGTTGTTCTGAGCCGGCTCTATAGCCAGTTCTGCTTCATATGCCTTCAGTTTTTCAAGCAGGGCCCGTCGGTTAGCCAACTCATCCTTTGCCAAGGCGATAATTTTTGGATTTTGTATTTTGTATTTCAAAACATCACCATGTGCAACTGTTTGCTCCAGTGTGGCAAGCCGCCCCCAATCTTTTGAGTCAGGCAAGTTCTTTTCAAAAGGATTGGCACCGTCATAATTTTCCTTTGGCACGTCAATTTGAAACCAATTAAGTAATAATGGGTACAGATCGCTGCTGCGCATGATGCCATAAGACCCCGCAGGGATTTTTGGTCCTGCAATCAGCATCGGTACGCGCATGTCCTCGGCAATGAGGGAGCCGTGTGTCGCCGCCTTTGCCTTCCTGAATCCCCACTCGGCCTTTGGAATGACAAAGAAGTCGCCGGCGCGCCCGTCACGGAATATCTGTGAAAGTTGGATGACGGCGTCCGGGTAATATTCGTCAGCGGTTGCATCTTTCCATGCGGATGAGCTGTGGGGTTTGCCGTCTAAAAGGGTTGTGAGTGACGCGTTCTTTGAATAGTGCAGCGGGTCGGTGTGGCCCGAATCGATGCGATAACTGCACCATTCTTCATTATGCACGGTGAAGCATTCGATACGCGACCGGCCGCCTTCGGCATCAAAGATTCGTGCAGCGCGTTTTCCATCACGTGCTATCAGGAGCATGGTGGGTTCAAGATGCAAAATGGTTTCAATGAGATCTACTTCTTCGCCGCTTTTTGTCGGGTGATGGCGCAGCATCTCGGCGTCATCAATGGGATCCCAATCATTGTCGTGTTTGATGTAAACGTGCGTTGAGCTGATCCCGCGGTCGGCGGCGTAAAGGGTGTAATCCTTGATCTTGGGATTCCCCGGTTTAACAAAGACGCCTGCCTCCAGCAGAGGCCTTTGGAGATCGAAGCGCTTTCCGGTGTCGTGCATGCCGTGATCACCCGATACAATGAGGTAAGTCCTGTCGGCGATGCCGCGCCGCTCCAGGAGTTCAAGAAAATCACGCAAAAAGAGATCGAACTGTATTACAGCGCCTTTTGCCTCTTTGCTTTCGACGCCGCATTCATGTTCCAAAAAATCGACTGAATAGAGTCCGACAAGGGTGTACCGCGGGATTTCCTCCATGGCGCCTTCAAAACGTCTGACAATTTTTTTAAAGGCCAGCAAATCGATTTTTTCGGGATTGCCGGTAACATAAGCAGACCAGATCGCGCGCGACGGAACACTCTTGGGGAAATATGATGAAGCGCCGCGCCGGAATGTTGAATACAAGGCAAATGTCGGGTGGCCGTTCAAAAGTTCAAAGACGGTTGTTGGCGGATTAAGCTGCGCAACTTCAGGGTTTTCAAGCGCCCGCAGATTGATTAAGTCATTGTTGATTTCAAGATAGCCGCCGGTGGAGAGATATCCGACGATTTTTTTATTTTTTCGGTCGAATCGTTCAAGGTGGGGTATGCCGGAATTGCCGGGCAGAAGGCCTGTGACATAACTTTGGTATACGGTCGTCGACGAAGAAGGAAAATGGGACAACGCATGGGTAAAAAAGGCGCCGCGTTTGACGAAGCGCTCTTCGATCGTCGGAAGTTTTTTGGCTTCAAGCAGTTCCTGAAACATTCGTCGGTTTACCCCGTCGAGAACGAAGTGGACAACATAGACGTCGTTGATTTTTACAGGCGTCGCATGGACTGAAAAACACAGGAGCAAAGAAGCAAAGAGACAAGGGAAGAAGATCTTCATATTAAAATCGTGTAACATCACGCAGAACACGTGTCAAATAACACCAAACTAAATGACAAATAAAACGTAAATCGCAAAACGAAAAAGGTAAAACTACAATTCAAAACCTAAAACTCGTGTTTTGAATTTTTAATTATGGTTTTGCGCTTTGTGTTTTGGGTTTTGAATTTATCTTGTCATTATTATTTGCCATCTCTTTCCCAAAGGGATAAAATAATGGCAGAAAGGAATGAATAACGCGTGAAACTTCAATTCCTCGGCGCCACAGGGACGGTCACCGGCTCACGGTTCCATCTGAGCAATCAGAACAATTCCTGGCTTATAGAATGCGGCCTTTATCAGGGTCTCAAGGAACTGCGTGAGAGAAACTGGCAGGTTTTGCCCATTTACGAAAAAACGCTTGATGCAATTATCCTCACCCATGCCCACATCGATCATTCAGGCTACCTGCCGGTCCTTACCAATCGCGGATACGAAGGCCCCGTCTATGCTTCAGAATCAACCGTTGAGTTGTGCAAGATATTGCTTCCCGACGCCGGCTTCCTGCAGGAAGAAGACGCGCGCTTCGCAGCCAAGAAGGGATTTTCAAAACACCATCCCCCCTTGGCACTATACACCTATGCCGACGCGATCAATTCGCTGCAGTATTTAAAGGCGCTTCCCGATCGCGAATGGGTTCAGCTTGCAAACGATGTCAGGCTGATGCTCAGGCCATCAGGTCACATCCTCGGCTCGCGGTTTGTGAATATCTCCGTTGATGAAAAGCGCCGCCACTACAACATCCTTTTCGTCGGAGACATCGGCGGTTATGATTCACTCATTGCCGTGGACCCGGGAGCAGTCAAATCCGTTACTTATCTGGTACTCGAGGCGACCTACGGTGATCGACTGCACGACGAGGAAGACATCCTCACGAGATTTGAAAGGATCATCAATCAGACTGTGGAAAGGGGCGGCAAGATCATCATCCCGGCCTTTGCGGTTGGCCGCACGCAGGAAGTGCTTTTCATTTTGAGAAAACTTGAAAAGCAGGGAAGGCTCGCCAATATTCCAATTTATCTCAACAGCCCCCTGGCGATAGATGCGACAGATATTTATATCCGCTTCATGCACGAGCACAATTTTTTTGAAAATGGCGAGACGACACGCGAGGTCTTTCATCCGTCGCGCCTGACACTTGTCCATGAGGCCGAGGACTCAAAACACCTGAATGATTTGCAACAGCCGGCGATTATCGTCTCTTCTTCCGGCATGATGACCGGCGGGCGCATCTTGCATCACTTGAAAGCATATCTGCCCGATCCCAAATCGACACTTGTGATCACCGGATTTCAGGCGGCCGGCACGCGCGGCCGTGCAATCCTGGATGGCGCCAAGGCAATCAAGATTCACGGCATACCCGTGACGGTGAAATCAAATATCGAATTTGTGGAGTCGCTTTCTGCCCACGGAGACTGGCGCGACATAATGCGCTGGCTCAAAGGTTTTGAATCCCCTCCCAAGACGACCTTCTTGGTCCATGCCGAACCCGATGCGGCAATGGCCATGAAGACACATATTGAAGAAGATCTCGGTTGGAACGTCTCTATTCCCAAATATCTCGAAAAGATCGATTTGTAACGCGCCCTGGAAACCGGTCTGCAATAGCTCAAAACTCAAAGCGAAAAGCGCAAAACGATAATTCAAAACTCAAAACATTTTGATTTACGGTTTTTAGTTTTACGCTTTGCGTTGTTAGGTCAATTGTCCATGGGCGCTTTTTAAAAAATATTTGAAAAATATTTAGCAACAATTTCTGTTGCCTGGCGATACCGTTGTTGATATGGGCTGCGCCTCCCCATCCTCAAGGACTGGACTCGGGCGCCGTTTGGTGTCAACCGTGAGCATATTTTTTGCCTTTAAGCCCAAGGGTCGAAAAAGCGATTAGATAAGGAGGAAGATCGGGAATGGATAGATCATTGACGATGGAATTGCAGAGATTGTCGGCGGCGTTCAATGTCGATGCATTTGCGCTGCGCGACGTTTATGAATCGGTATGTGGGGAAGACGATGTGAAACGTTACGCCCAATCCTTATCGGCATTTTCTTCGGGTTTCACTGCCGCCGCTTCGGATATGAGGGATGTTTATGGGCGCTTTCTGAACGGCGGAAGTCGCTGTCCGGAGGGTTCACCCGAAAGAATTCGCCGGCACCTCATTGATGAATTTGGGGCCCTTGGTCTCGAATTTCAAAAAATTGCCTCAGAGGTTTATGAGATTGGTGAATCGAGGGAGGCGCTTTTTTATGCATCGGCACAGATGAAAAGGCTCTCAGGTGAGCTCAAAGAAAAGGCCTATCATGATCTTTCATCCTTTGATGAGCGGAACCGACACTGGTTGCAACACATGTCGCTTGAAAGGCTTGCCCGCATGCTGCGTGACCCGCATCAGCGAAAGGTCGCGGTTGGACTGCTTCATTTTATTCATTGGAATGAAAGCGGGCGGCCGGAATATCCGCAGTTTTTTTATGCGCTGGCTGCCGAAGATGAATTGTGGAGCGCAAAAAAATCGCAAGGTTTTGTCAGGGCGGATAACAGTGCGGCGGTTGATTTGATGCATCTCCTCTTTAATCCCGTTTTGCCAAAAGGCCTGCAATTAAGAAGGAGTCTTCCCGGGTTCCAAATACTTAGAGCATTGAGCGGCATGCTGAGCATTGGAGTTCTAAATCTTGTTCGTGGCCTCTTATATGTTGGAGAAGCGCTCAAGTGGAGAGCTCCCGAATTTACGGATATAGAACGAACCGGAATTTTAAGGTTTTGGCTGCATGTCGTTTCTGAATTGTTGCTCGACGATCGATTTAGTAATGTCCGGCATGCCTTTTTTGAAAGAGTGCTTGATATGGAAGAACGTTATCCAAATGTAGCTGATGAATTGACGGACGGCCTTGTGAATTATCTTAATGAGAAGGGGTGGCTCGGAAATCGGGGGCATGGTTCCGGCGGCACATCAGGGAAACCGCCTCCTGTGCCGCCGGGGTCTTTACCACCGGCGTCGTCGACACCGACCGGCAATTTCAGCGCGGCAGCATTATTACAGAATGCCCTGATAAACGGATTTGTGATGAGCGGTGAAACATCTCAGGCCTCAGCTTTTGCCGCTTACACGAATTCAACGGACGGACTTCTGCCGCAATTATTTGGAAATGCTCATGGCTATTATGCCCCATGGATAGGTGCGGAGCTTGCCATTTGCGGAGCTGCAATGACAAGCACATTCGCAGGAACCGCGGTGATGCCGTTTGCGGCCACGGGGCTTTAAAAAAGAAGAATAGAAATATTTCACAAGGCGTTTCGATAACCGGACACAGAATAATCAGCATTCGTGTATCGTCAGGCGCATCAGAGAGTCATATGGGTTTATCAGATCATATCAGCGAGTTTAGGGATTCTTCCTCTGCGCATAGGCGGGCCTTACAGAAATTGGCGGCGGCCTTCAATGTTGCACCTCATGAGATAGATGAAAATGCCTTAAAAAGGGTGTACGAAACCGCGTGCAATGATCCGGTGAAAACTCGAAGCGCATCCGAATATCGCCTCGCTGACTCGCTCTTTAAATTTTCTGATCATGATCAACTTTTGGTGCTCAATCAGGAGGCAAGAGATTATTGGGCTGCAAAAGAGGTCATTGAAATGAAAAACGGGAGGTTGAAGGAGCTCTTTTTGAACCTTGTCACCATGGCCGATGAGACACCGGCACTGATTCGAGAAAGCGGCGGAACCAGTGTTTTTCAACATCCTCAGTTTCCGCCGCGGTTTGCAGAACTTGTTAGCGCCGCCGTGAAATTGGAACGGAAGTTCAAGCTGCTCAGAAATGAGATCGATCAGGGTTCGGAAACGCAAGGAGAAAAAGATTCTAAGAAAAGGAAAATACAGGCATTAGAGGAAAAGAGGGTATCAGAGTTAATTTTTCTCTTTAAAAGTCTTGCAACTTCAAAAGATGGTAAACTTCAGGCTCCCCCTTTGTCTGTTGAGTTGGCTGAGGCATTTGTGAATTTTGAGCAGAATGAATGGGAACAGTATCTTGTTGAGCAACACAGATCGTTTGACGGGTCATTATCCGATTTTATAGGAGTTGCCGAATCCGATGGCACCGGACGCGACTTTGCCAATTCATTGCTCGCACTCCTGAACGGCGGTGATCAGGATATTTTTGACAGGGTTTTAAATCTTAAGACAGGCCCGCTTCAGGGAAATAAAATTGTTGAGGCGTGGGTTCATATGATTGTGTATCTGGTGTCCAATGGAATGCTTCAAGATGGAGTGCGTCAAAGACTTGCTGAATTGGCGCTTGAGTCGATGGAGTCGGCTGCTGAAGACATTACACGGGAAGACCGAAAAAACGGCTATGCGCGGGCAACCATCGAGGAAATGGAACGGCGCGTGAGATCTTTTTCAGCGCCTCTTCTGGATATAAATGAACAGGCGGTGCTTGATGGCGTTGGTTCATTTTCGGCATACAATGAACGTTTCGCCAAAAAATATTGGAAAATGACCGGCGGCAAATCCGACGGAAGTCCGGGCACACCTTCTTCTGTGCCTCCGCAAGGGGCAGCGCCGACATCTACACCGGCAACAAGTGCTGCGGCGCCTGAAGGGGCAATAACTGGTTTCGTCGCTTCCGGTGAAACGTATACTCCTGAGATCGCGGACACCACAGCGGAATTTAACCCGCAGGATAACGTAACAGCAAATGTCAGGGGCGTCGATTCGTCTTTGATGGGAGCTCATCTGGCAGCGGGCATGGCGGTAGTTACACCTCTGATGATCGCCCCCCACTTCGCCCCCGTGATGAAATGATTTTCCGTTTGATTATAGATGACAAAAAAACGGGCCTTTCGGGGCCCGTTTTTTATCTCTGTGTCTCTGTGGTTGATTTTAAATTCAAAATTTTAGCCACGGCACGTTCTCTTCTTTTCCAAATCCCTCTTCCAGATGTCGTTTGTCCTCCTCACTTAAAGCGGTCAGCGCCTTTCGCGGGGAATTGGTCTCGCGGCACTTTTCAAGAAAGGTGATGAGATGCCTGTCTCCCCGCGATATGACGGCATCGCACATGGCGGAGATTATGGGTTCGGCATGGACGAAGACCCCCCCCGATGTTTTGATAAGTTTGTTGAGTGTTTTTATCTTTTCTTTCAGTGCCCGTTCACCTGCAAACGGCATCCGTTCAAAAGGTGTGAACGGCTTCGGGACGAATGGATTGACGCTCAGCGTTACCGATGAACGGTACGCGTTCTTTGGCGCCGCAGTTTGTAGAGTTGACCGTATCTCTCTGGCCAGTTTGGCGATTGCGTGAATATCATCGTCAGTCTCGCCCGGCAGTCCGATCATAAAGTATAAACGAAGCGTTGTGATTCCGTGTTCGGCAAGGGCAGTCGCAGTTCTTAATATCCGTTCATTGGAAAATCTCTTTCCAAGGGTTGAGCGCAGGCGTTCGCTGGCCGCTTCGATTCCCAGGCTTATTGATTTGTGGCCGCTTTGGGCGAGGGCTAGCGCGATGGTTTCGTTCAATTCATCCGCGCGGATCGACGATGGCGAGAATGTGGCGCCTTGACGGTGGATGGTATTGACAACTTCAGATAAGGCGCTGTGGGCAAGCAGATCAGAACCGATGAGCCCTAAACGCTTTCGATGCCTGAGGCCGTCTGCGACCATTTTAAGTATGGCATCGGAACTCCGCATTCGATACGGGGTGTAGAGACATGGAGTCGCACAGAAGTTGCAATTGCGTGGACAGCCGCGGCTCATTTCGATGAGGTGCATGTCGCCAAATTCGGTGTTGGGCGTGTAGATAACCGTTTGAGTCGGCCAGTCATCAAGGTTTTTAATGACCCGCCTTGACGGAAAGTGGGGAAGAGCGTCCGACAGCCGATGTCGGACTCCTTCCCCCCTTCCGCATGGGGGCACATACACCCCTGCAATCTTTGAAAGTGTCTCAACGGTTTGTTCATGCGAAGTGCGTAAAGAGAGTACGGGAATAATCTCCCCTAAAACCTCCTCTGCCTCGCCGATAACAAACGCATCAACGATTTCATCTAGGGGATGCGGATTCATGGTCACGGCACAGCCCCCCGCAATAATCAGCGGATGATCATCCGTGCGTCCACTTGAGAGGTGCGGGATGGAGCATAAAGACAATATCGGGATGATGTTTAGAAAATCGTTCTGAAATGAAACGGAGAAGGCGATGACGTCAAATTCATGCAGCGGACGCTGTGTTTCAATGGAAAGAACAGGTGTCTTGGTTCGCCTGTGCTCTGAGAGCGCCTTTTGATCCGGCAAAAAAGCGCGTTCACAGACGATCTGCGGGCGATCATTAAAAAGCCTGTAGAGGGTGTGTATTGCAAGATTGCTCATCCCAACGTGATAGGTGTTGGGATACACGAGGGCCACTGAAAGCCTGCCACCCCATTCTTTGATGATGGTTCCACTTTCTTCCGTTAACAAATCACGTTGTTTTTTGACAAAAGACCACATAATAATACGCCCGGCTACAATCGAGATATACAAATTTAAAGAAAATTCCAATGACCAAAATTTAAACTTCAAAACACCGAGGGGGCGCTATGAATCATGAAATTGTCGAGACCATGGGTATTATTACCTATTGTTTGTTATGGGGTACAGCCATTTTGGGGCTTGGCACATGGAAGCTCCACATCCATGGATTTCGCCCAAAATATCACTATATAACGGCGATCGTCACACTCATTTCTGCAACTGTCCATATGACGCTCGTGTTATTCGATTAAAGCTCGTGCTGCTTTCCGGTATAACACACGGCTTGCAAACAGGGGAATTTTTGTATTATTGGCATGGTGTACGGGAGGAACAATGCAGTTTTTGCCGCACGTGCGCAAAAAATTGGTGCGCAGGAGAACGGAAAAGATCCTCGAGGCAGCAGTTTCAGAGCGGGGAGACACTCCTGATGTGAAAAAAGATTGCCTCGAAGTCTCCGTGGAGGGATTCATAGCGGCAAAGATTGGTCATTTTTTTGAGCGCCTCGGAACACATGACGCACAGGGCCTCTATGGGATCGTGTTGAAGCAAGTGGAACGCCCGTTGATTGAAAAATCCCTTGCATGGGCAGACGGGAACCAGCTCAAGGCAGCGCGAGTTCTGGGGATTAATCGGAATACATTGCGGACAAAGATTCGGCAGTTGAAGATTCAATATAAATAATTTTTCTTGGATTGCGGCGGGACATGCTCTGCTCGCCTCCCTCTGTGACTCGGATAAAATAGCGGGGTTGGTTATAAGCCGGGTCGCTGTGCGAGCATCTCCCGTCGCAATCCTTCCAATACTTTAGGAGGGAAGAAATGGATCCATCATGCATCAAGGGTCTCTATGCAATAGCGGACAGTGCGTTTAACCCCTGCGAAACGCTTCCGGAATTGGTCCTTAAATTCCTGATCGGCGGATGCAAAGTCATCCAATTGCGAATGAAAAAGAAGGGCATTCCGCCAAGACCATGGGATGACGATGTATTTGATGTGGCCAAAGAGGTGATTAAATTCAAGCGGCAGCATGATTTTGCGCTCATCATCAATGATTGCGTTGATGTGGCCGCGGAGTTGCAATCGGATGGCGTTCATGTCGGAAAAAACGACATGCCCGTCGCCGAGATACGCCGAAGGACCGGAAATAGGCTCCTCATTGGATATTCATCTCATTCGTTTGATGAGGCTGTGAGGGCCGAAAAAGAAGGCGCAGATTATGTCGCCCTCGGTGCAATCTATCCCACAAAGACAAAAGGAGCCGGCCATCCGATCGTCGGGGTCGAGATGCTCCGAAATGTCGCAAAAACACTCAAGGTTCCTGTGGTGGCGATCGGCGGAATTAACCGCGAGAATTATAAGAATGTGTTTGAGGCCGGCGCCTGTGCAGCGGCAATGATAACGGCTCTGACGAACGTCAAAGATATCGTGGCTGAGACAAAGTGGTTTGTTGAAAATCAGCCGCAGAGACACTGAGTTGTGTCTCTGTGGTGAAAAAATGAAATGGAAAAAATCGTTTTGACAATTGCCGGATCGGATCCCTCCGGCGGCGCGGGCATTCAGGCCGATCTTGCCACATTTGCCGATTTAGGAATCACGGGTTTATCCGCGATTACGGCGATTACCGCGCAAAACGCCCAAGAGGTCTTGGCCATCTATCCCACTCCCGCCGATGTATTGACTCAGCAGCTTTCAACTGCGTGCAAAGGGAAATCACTCGATGCGATCAAGATCGGCATGGTCGCAACACAGGCAAACGTCAAGGCCATCGTCTGGTTTCTGCATCACACGTCGTCCAATCACATCGTTATCGATCCCGTCCTTCACTCATCAAGCGGCGTACCTCTGCTCGAAGCCAAGGCGCTGGCATTTTATCGCCGGCAGCTTTTGCCGCTTGCAACCGTTATTACACCTAATTTGCAGGAGGCCGGAGTGCTCGCCGGCATGCAGGTCGCGTCCCTCGACACGATGAGAAAAGCCGCCGAGACAATTCACATTGAGGCAAAACGACTTGGTGGTAATGCGGACAAACAGCTTGCCGTGCTGGTGAAGGGCGGGCATCTGGAGGGGGACGCTGTGGATGTCCTCTTTGACGGCGAAAAATTTTTTTCCTTCCCCGCAAAACGGATTGCAGGTCCGTCGCCTCGCGGCACGGGCTGCAGATTTTCATCGGCAATTGCTGCGCGCCTTGCATCTCAAGATGATCTGCATACGGCGATCAGAAAGGCGAAGGAATATCTTGCAAAATATATATTGGAAAAAATGCATGATAAATTCTAAATTCGAATATCTTCAGCCAAAGGCTGAACCGCCTCCGGCGGAAAATCCTAAACAAATTCAAAATTCTAATGACCCAAATTCCAAACAACGTGTTTAAATATTTGAATTTGGGATTTTGGATTTGTTTAGAATTTAGTGCTTGGAATTTAGAATTTGTCTTTAATTATGGGTGAACTAATCCTCCGCGATGTGTTGATCATTTTTCTTGTGGCAATTCCCATTGTGCTTATTGCCTATCGCCTCAATCTCCCCTCCGTCGTGGGTTTTCTTCTGACCGGCGTGGTCATCGGCCCGGAAGGCCTGGGTTTTATACGAGATGCGGGGCGCATCAATCTCCTTGCGGAAATCGGCATTGCCCTTCTTCTGTTTCATGTCGGACTTGAATTCTCAGCGGGCAATCTCAGGGGACTAAAGCGCGTTATCATTGGCAGCGGCATATCACAGGTTGCGGCAACGATAGGCGCAACAATCGGGCTTTGCATTCTGCTTGGCTGGCCCATGGAACGCGGAATCTTTTTCGGCTGCGCTGCAGCCCTTTCCAGCACCGCCATTGCATTGTCGTTCATGTCTTATAAGAGGTGGCTTGATTCTCCTGCGGGAAGGATTGCGACGGGAATTCTCATCCTTCAGGACTTGGCGGTTGTCCCGATGCTGATCCTGTTGCCCCTGATTGCCGGCGCATCGGTTGTTTCAAAGACGTATGTCGATCTTCTGATCCCGGTTGCCAAGATTCTTCTGGTCTTTGGAGTGCTCTGGTTCGTCTTTCGCTTCATCTTGTCCTTTGTGCTTCATCAGGTGGCGCATGTCGGGAGCAAGGAGCTCTTCATAATCGTACTCATCGGAATGGCATTGGGATCGGCATGGTTTACCCAAAGACTTGGTCTTTCATTTGCGCTGGGAGCTTTTTTGGCGGGGCTCATGGTCTCTGCCACGCCCTTTCGATTCCATGCACTCTCGGAGATTGGACCGTTCAGAGCCTGTGTGAGCGGCCTTTTTTTCGTTGCGGTTGGCATGCTTATCTCGCCCACATTCATTGCGGGCAACATTGCCCTCATCGCGGCGCTCGTCGCCTTTATCATTATCGCGAAGACGCTCATTGCCGCGGGGTCTGTTTTGCTGATGGGCTATCCACTGGGGGTCGCGCTTGTCGCGGGCATGCTCCTGGGGCAGATGGGTGAGTTTTCATTCCTTCTTGCCCGCGTCGGATTTCACGAAGGCATCATCAGCAACGACATCTATCAGCTTTTGATTGCGGCGTCGGGCATCACGATCATAATCGCGCCGGTGATGATGGAGCTCTCGGCATTTGTCGCGCCGATGCTCGGCCGTTTTTCTCCGACTTCGCTGAGGAGAGGGGAGCGCCTGATAAAGGTCCCGGCCGATGCCCTGACCATGAAGGATCACGCCATTATCTGCGGGTTTGGTCCGCTGGGCAAGACAATCGGGCATCTTTTGGAAAAGAGCGACATTCGCTATGTGGTGTTGGAACTCAATCCCCAAACCGCCAGGCGGCTTAGAACATTACAGCGTCAGGTTTATATCGGTGACGGTGCAAGCGCGGAGCTTTTGTCACATTCAGGAATCGAGCATGCAAAACTTTTGGCAATTGCCGTTCCGGATTATCTCAACTCATTGGCGATAATCAGGCAGGCAAGGCGGCTGAACCCCCGAATCAGCATCGTCACGAGATCTCGGTACCGCGATCAGGTGGAGAGCCTCTATGAAGCGGGTGCCGATGTGGTTATTTGCGAGGAGCTGGAGGGAGGCGTTGAAATGGGCCGCTATGTCCTTTTGGAGCTTGGCATCCCCGAGGATAGCGTTTCCCGTTTTGTGAGCGAAGTCCGTGCCTTTGGAAGTGCCGATTTTTTCTAGGTTTTTCAACCACCAAGACACAAAACTTTCTCTTTGCCCTCCCGCGCCTCCGTGGTTGGGTGTTTTTTTGCTCAAAAAAACCAATCATTTTTCAGGCAACTTTTTTTGCAAGACGGCGATAAGGGCAATAGAAGCAAATCTTCGTGCTTTTTAATGTGGAACACTATGACTTATTTTGGGCCGATAGAGGATCGGGCATCCATTGACATCACATGGATTGAAAAATCCATACACCCCACGGAATCATTGGATCCTATCGCAAACTCCCCGGCGGTTCTCGGGTCTTTGGAACCCCAAGCGCTGCGCGATGAACTTTTGCGGCAGTATGTGTCTATCTGTGGTGAAAGGGCACATTATGAGGACAATGTCAGGGCCGGGAGGCGCTTCATCGGTTCAATGCGGGCATTTTTCAACGGCTTGGCAAGCACTCCCGAAGACATCGTTAAGGCGTATGCGGAAATTTTAAATGGCGGAAGAAATTGTCCCGACGGCTCGCCCGCAAAAATCCAATTATCGCTTATAGATTCCTACGGCATCCTGAAAGGCAATTTGCAGCATCTTGCCGATGCGCTGGGCGACGCTGAAATGCAGAGGAAAACGGTGCTGCTCAAGGCGTCACTTCAGTCGGGAAGAATTGTAGAGGCTTTGAAACGAAGCATCACAGGCAAAGGACAAACTCATAATAATGAGGCCTTCATTTCACTTGATCAGCTTCGCGTTCTGCAGGACCTTGCCCTCATGTCGCACGATTCGGAAACACAGATGCTTGCAGGCAGGTTGCTCAATACAATTGAGTGGGATGAAAAAGGCCGCCCTGTTTATCCGAGCGAAGATTATTTCGGGGGGTTGGTCCTGCTCGCCAAGGATTTTGTTTTGTCCCGGAAAGATGACATCCCTCACGCCTTCTTTTATGAGAGAATTATAAAACAATGGTTGAGCGATGTGCTTGAAATGCATGAAAGGATGAAGGGCGACCAGGAGACGCCGGTGGGCGATCAGGCGTTGCTGGAACGAATACGTTTTAGAATAAATGAATTAGATTTGAATTTGCTGGATTCAATACTTTATATTATTAACGGCGGAAAAGACAACCTTGCGTTACAGATGCTCAAATGCCTCGAACATTTTATGTTCAATTTGCCGGCAGGCGCAAATGTCTTTATTCATATAGCTGCATGGTTTGCCGCCTCAGGTCAGCTCAAAGGGGTCCGACTCGCACTTATCGAAGATGTGATGGCTGATGTGGAGGCAGTCTCATTTTCCGTAGTAGGCAATGATGTGAACCCCAAAGAGACTCTTTTGTTTGAGCATTTTAAGGTGCTTGTAGACGCGTTGCTGAATCCGGCGGAAGATAAATGGCTGGATGAGAGTATGTCAGCCGGGGATTATCTCAGGGGGCTTGCAAGGCGCAGCGGGGGCACAAGTGGAACTGGCGGTGCGCCGTCTTTACCGCCGCGATTCTCGCCGCCTTTCCCATTTTCACACGGCGGCGGTCCCAAGGCATCGGCATCACCTCCGGCGGATTTTGGTGATTCGGCAAAGACGTCGGGCGGGGCTTCCTTCATAACCGGATTTGTGGACAGCAATGAGACAAGACAATATGATTTTTCGACAAATTATGCCGCCTTTTCAATGCCGCCCCATATCACGGATACTTTGGGATTAGGGGCGAACCTCTATTCACAATCGATTGTAACAACACATGTCGTCCAAGGTACTATGGGCATGATCTCACCAACAACTCCGCTGGTATTTCGTTGAAAGCGTGTTGAAAAGTCAATTTTTTGCATTGGGCGGAACCCTTTTTGACCCGTTAAATTTTTGAAGATTGCTTCTAAAATCCCACTTTACAACCATGTGTATACAGTGATATTGCGCGCGCAATTCCCCTCCTTTGTAAGGAGGGGACAGGGGACGTAGGGGATATACCCCACCCAACCTCCCCTTGCAAAGAAGTGGGGTATTTTTAAGGAGGCTTTATGCCGGAAGAGAAACTCAATCCATTCAAGATTGCGCAGCAGCAACTGGATGAGGCGGTCAAGATTTTGGGATTGGACCCCGGAACGCACGCGGCCCTTCGTGAGCCGATGCGTGAACTCCATGTGAGCCTGCCGGTCCGCATGGACGATGGAACAGTCAAGGTCTTCAAGGGATTCCGCGTTCAATATAATGATGCGCGCGGTCCGACCAAGGGCGGCATCCGCTTCCATCCTGAAGAGACAATCGATACGGTGCGTGCGCTTGCTGCATGGATGACCTGGAAGACCGCGGTGGTCGACATCCCGCTGGGCGGCGGCAAGGGCGGCATCATCTGCAACCCCAAAGAGATGAGCCCGGGTGAAATCGAGCGCCTGTCCAGACAGTACGTCCGTCAGGTCGGCAGGATCATCGGCCTGGAAAAAGATGTTCCGGCCCCCGATGTCTATACGACGCCCCAGATCATGGCGTGGATGATGGACGAGTTTTACTGGCAGAAGGGATACAATGAGCCGGGGGTGATTACCGGAAAACCCCTGTCGCTGGGCGGCTCCAAGGGGAGGAATGACGCCACTGCGCGCGGTGGAATCTATTGTGTTCGCGAGGCCGCGAAGAAGCTGGGCATTGATCCTTCAAAGACGACATACGCGATTCAGGGATTTGGCAACGCGGGTCAGTATGCAGCAACGCTCATGAATGAGATATTGGGATCAAAAAAGCTTTTGGCGGTTTCCGATTCCAAAGGCGGTGTCTTTAGTCCCGAAGGGATCGATGCGGCTACCATGGTGAAATACAAGCTGGAAACCGGCGGTGTGAAAGGCTTTCCGGGCACCAAACCGATTTCCAATGAAGAACTTCTGGAACTCAATTGCGACATCTTGTTCCCATCCGCACTGGAAAATGCCATCACCGCAAAGAATGCCGCGAACATCAAGGCAAAGATCATTGCAGAGCTTGCCAACGGTCCGACCACACCTGATGCGGACGCGATCCTGTACAAAAACAATCGATTCGTGATTCCGGACTTTTTGTGCAACGCGGGCGGCGTGACGGTATCCTACTTCGAGATGGTCCAGAACAGCTACAACTTCTACTGGGAATTGAACGAAGTTTATCAGCGGCTGGATGAGAAGATGACCAAGGCCTTCAATGATGTCTATGACATGCACAAAAACCGCAAGGTACACATGAGGCTTGCGGCATACCTCGTCGCAGTTCAGCGCGTTGCGGAGGCCATGAGATTCAGAGGCTGGGTATAGAATACTCGAGGAGGTATTTGATTCGCTACGGCTCCTCACCTCAAACGCCGGTTCGTCGCCTGCGCCTCGGGAGGGTGAGGTGTCCGACATCTAGTGTCGGACACTCTCACCCTCCCTCAGACGCCGCTCATCAAACACCTCCTCTCGCCTGTTGTTTAGTGTGAGATCGGATGAAAAATGGATATTATCGGCAGCGGATTTTGAGATCGACAAATTTTCGTAGGGAAAACGGGGTTTGGAGCATTTTGCGCCGCTTACGACCGCAGGCGTATGAGGAGCGAAAATATTGATTGGTTTTGTGAGTTAAGGGCTGACAGCGGCAAGACACTTAACTCACATAAAACCAACAATATTTTCGCAACGAATAGCTGGAGGGAGTGGCGCAGCTCCAAACCCCGTTTTCCCGAAAGAAAATTTGTCCCTGTAGAAATGGGTTCTATAATGGATATTATCGGCAGCGGTGAGATAGGCGGGAAGGCGAAGGGATTTTTTCGAGCGAGGGAGATTTTAACTTCGGATGCGGTTAATGCGAGTTACCCCCGCGAGGCAAGGCTTATTCGCTTTCCCGAAAGCTTTAGCATCGGCACAGACGTCTACGAAAATTTTGTCGGTAGCAATGCACTCCATGACGTGATCTTGCGTTGCAAGAGATGCGAGGAAGAATCCGATTACGAACGGCTCAAGCAGAGCTTTTTACTCGGCACATTTCCCCCTTCGATTGTCAGGGATCTCTCAAAACTCCTGAAAAAATTGACCTATCCCCTTGCAGTTCGGTCTTCATCTGTTCTTGAAGATCAACCCGGCACATCCTTTGCCGGAAAATACGACACCGTATTTATCAGCAACCGCGGTACGCTTGGAGAGCGGACAGAACAGCTTCTAACCGCCATCAAGGATGTATATGCGAGCACGCATAATCCAAGCGCCATTCAGTACCGCGCCAAACATCACCTCTTGGATGAAGACGAGCGCATGTCGATACTGCTTCAAGAAGCGGTGGGGCGTGAATACGAGGGCTATTTCATGCCGCTGATGGCGGGTGTCGGTTTTTCACAAAACGGCTATACATGGAACAAGGAGATCAAAAGGGAAGACGGTCTGGTGCGGCTTGTTTTTGGTCTTGGCACTCGGGCCGTGGGACGGGGGTATGCGCGCCTGTTTGTGCCCAAAAAACCCATGCTCCGTCCGGAGGGGACCGATGTTCGTGAGATTGACAAATTTTCGCAGGCGACGATCGATGCGCTTGATTTGAATCTCAACCGCACCGTTTCATTTCATTTTTCCAAGGTTGTGAAAAACGGGCTCGAATGTTACCCGCGGGCAGAGCGTCTATTTTCGCTGCGCGAAGGCAATCACCTCTACATCCCCGTCACCAACATGTGGAATCCTGAGCACAAGCCGGTCCTCACCTTCGACGATGTCTTGATTAACCCGTGGTGCGGCCTTTATCTGCCGTCCGTCATGGATGCGATTTTTAAATCGCTCGAGCAGGGGTTTGGTTGTCCTGTGGATGTGGAGTTTGCCGTTCGTGTTGATGATAACATTGAAAACGCGTATTTATATTTGCTGCAGGCAAGGGCGCTTTCTCAAAGGAGCTTTATGGCTTCACATCCCGTGCCTAAGGATATCCCGGAGCCAGACAAGCTCTTCTCGGCAGTGAAAAATATTCCATCCGCAGTCATTCATAACATAGAATATATCGTATATGTGGATTCCTTCCAGTACGATCAATGGCCGATGAATGACCGCCATGAAGTGGCGCGCGTGATAGGAAGGATCAACCGCATTCTCGAAGGGAAGACCTTCATGCTGATGGGGCCCGGCAGATGGGGATCTGCAAAGGTGGAGCTTGGCGTGCCGACAAAGTATTCGGAGATTTCCAACTGTGCAATGCTTGTTGAGATTGCACGCCGGACGGAAAATTATGTGCCCGAGGTTTCATTTGGGACACACTTCTTTCAGGACCTCATAGAGGATTGCATCGTCTATATGTCGCTCTATCCGGACGACCCCGGAATTGTATTTAACGAGGAATTTTTGAAACGTCAGAATCTCTTCCGGCAATTGCTTCCAGACGATTATCACTCCCCTTATGAATCTCTCATCCGGGTTGTTTCTGTGCCGCAGGTCTCTCAAGGCAGATTTGCAACAGCGGTGCTCAATGGGGATACAGAAGAGGCGCTTATTTATCTGAAATAAAATCGCCCTTACCACTTTATTAAAGGGGTTGAGGGGATCATTGACAAGCGCCGGTTTTTTCAGCATGAACAATGAAAGTTGTTTTTGACTGATCACTGTTCACTGATCACTAATATGATGAGACCCTTATCGACACGCGATCAGGAAATTCTGGAGATCCTCATCTCCGATTATATTGCCACGGCGGCTCCGGTGGGATCGAAGACCATTTCAAAAAAACACAACGGCCTTCTCTCACCGGCGACGATTAGAAGCATCATGGCCGACCTGGAAGAGAAGGGTTTGCTCGTTCAGCCCCATACCTCTGCAGGGCGGGTGCCGACTATACAGGGATTTCGCTACTATGTGGACTGCCTGCTCAAGCGTCGCGATCTTTCCGATGAGGAGCGTAATAGAGTGCGCAGATTTTATGATAACCCCGACTTAGGCGTTGAGGAGATCATAGGACGGACGTCCTCGATTCTGTCCGCCATCTCCAATTATGTGGGGCTTATTAAAACGCCCGGCTGGAGCGGCATTGTCTTCAAACAGATCGAATTTATCCAGCTCTCGCACGGAAGGCTCCTCGGTATCTTTGTGTCTCAGGACGGACTTGTTCAAAACAAGGTCATCGAGGTCTCCGAGGAGTATTCCTATCTTGATCTTGAAAAGATCAACCGCTACTGCAATGCGACGTTCATGGGGTTGACACTTAGAGAGGCTCACACGAAGATTTCAAGTGAGTTTGAGGCAATAAAGGATGATTACGATCGTCTGTTCGCCCGGGCGCTGTTGTTTTCGCAGGAGGTATTTGCCGGCGTTCCGAACGCCGATCTGATTTTTGACGGCGGGTCGCGCCTTCTTGCGGCGCCCGAATTCTCGGATGCGACAAAATTGCGGCATCTTCTCGAAATGCTGGAGGAGAAAAAGCAACTCTTGCATATCCTTGATCGATGCAGTGAAGTGGACGGAGTTTCTATTTTCATAGGCGCCGAGGCAAAGGGGATTGATCCGGACGAATCCTTGCCTTGCGAAGCCATGGATGCCGTGAGTGTTGTGACCGCGCCATATCGCAAGGACGGGCAGATGGTGGGGACCATCGGGGTTATAGGGCCGACGCGCATGGATTATTCGCGCATCGTACCTATCGTGGATTTTACAGCAAGGGTGCTGGAGGATTTGTTAAGCTCGCGGGTATAGGAGTTTCAAGACGATGAAGACTACTCAGTCAAAGGTCGACGAATTAAGAGAGGCGCTGAAGGCAAAAAAAGAGGCCGAGGCGAAACTGCATAAGCCCGCCAGAGAAGGACAATCCCCTCCTGAACCGCCGCGTTCGACGGAAGGGGTTCAGCCAAAAGATCAAGTCAAATCTGAGGGCGGTGAGATTGCGGAATCTGCGCAGGAGGCGGAGGATCTCTCCGTCAATCTGCGCGCCGCAGAGGAAGAGGCAAAGCAGCATTATGACAAACTCTTGCGCGTGATGGCGGAATTCGAGAATTTTAAGAAGCGAGTCGCACGCGAGCATGGCGAAAAGACGAGATATGCCAACGAAAGACTGATACTTGAGATTCTTCCCGTGCTTGATGACCTTGACCGGGTCCTTGACCATGTTCCGGAGGATTCCTCGCAGGAGGTAGGGACCTTGGCGGATGGTGTTTTGCTTGTAAGGAAAACCTTCTATAACGCCCTTCAGAAGTTCGGGCTGCAAGAGATTGTGACAGAGGCGGAGAAATTTGATCCAAATCTTCATGAGGCGCTAACATGTATCGACAGCGCTGAACATGACGATGGCACCATCATTGCGGTTAACCGCAAGGGATACAAGCTTGAGGATCGCGTGATCCGCGCAGCGCAGGTGACGGTGGCGAAAAAGGTGGGGGGATTTTCATGAAACAAAAACTTCTATTCGTCATTGTTATGCTTTTAGTTTTATCAGCCTGCGCCGGTGTCGGCACTCGCCCCACTTATCCCACGGCCATGACCCCTGAGATACAGAAGGCATGGAACGAGGCGGAGTCGCTTGTTCGCGCAAAGCGATACAGCGAGGCGGATGCCGCTTACAGGAACTTTATAACTTCGTACGGTTATAATGAGTTTACCGATGATGCGCGTTTCAAGCGCGGAGAAATAAGCTTCCAAAGGAAAGATTATCAGCAGGCCCTCGAGTTTTATCGCTTGGCCTACGCAAACATCTATTCTCCCGTAATTGCACCGCGTTCCCAGTTCAAGGCCGCCTATTCGTTGTATTTTCTCAAAAGATTTGACGAGGCAAAACAGGAGATCATAAAGATCAGGCGAAACGATGCCTCGGCAGTGCTTAGGGTGCGCATGGATTCTCTGGGCGTGGCGATTTTCCGCGCTGCAGCCGAACCGGAGCATGCAGCCATTCGGTTCTATCTCTTTTTGCTCGACGATTACGCAGATATTGGGACAAACCGTCAGGCACTTGAGGGGATTGCAGATATTGTGACAGAATCAGATGCATTGTCGACCGTAAGGCGCTGGATTGCCGATGACGGCGTTAGCTCATCTGATGTAACAGCGCTTCCACTTAAGGAGTATAAAGGCAGGCTTTCCGGCGGATATGCCGCCTTTAAGTACGGCAAGGTGCTTTATCATGAAGGCGAGTTTGGCAGGGCCAACAGGGAACTTCGTTCATATGTGAGCGCCTATCCCAAGCATGAATATTACATGGCGGCGACGTCTTTGCTTCAAGAGGCCGGCGGCCGGGCGGGTGAGGCAGCTGTCAAGGTGGGCCTTATTTTACCGCTCTCCGGAAAATACGGTCTCTACGGCGAATCTGTCCTGCACGGCGTCGAATGCGCGGCCGGCATCTATTCCCCATGTGAAGGCAATTCCAATATAGTGATTCTTGTCCGTGATGCAGACGGACAAGTAGAGAGTACAATAGCTGCAATGGATGAGCTTTCATCGGCCAATGTCATAGCCGTCATAGGGCCCATCCTTTCTGCAACCATTCAGGCTGCAGCAGAAAGGGCGCAGCAATTGCAGCTTCCGCTGATCAGCATGTCTCAACGCAAAGGGATCTCAGATATAGGCGATTTCGTCTTCCGCAACACCGTCTCGGCGCAATCGCAGGTGGCAACGCTGGTTGATTACGCCGTCGGCAGAAAAAAGCTGAAAAGATTTTTTGTACTCTATCCCCAAAATGAGCAGGGAAAAGAGTACAAGGATTTGTTCTCCGATGCCGTGAGAGAGGCGGGAGGCAGGATCGTGACCGCCTTTGGCTATTCTTCAAGTCGAGTGGAGTTTGCAAGTGAGATCAGAACCATGTCTTTTGCGACGGAAGGCTCCAAGTCTTTTGATGCCATATTCATTCCGGATTCATTTGGTCCGGCAGGGTATATTGCGACAACCCTTGCCACCATGGGTCTTGAGGGCGTTCCGCTTTTGGGGATCTCCCGCTGGGATGATTCGCGCCTTGTGACCGTGGGCGGAAAATATGTTGAAGGCGCCGTGTTCCCCGAGGGGTTTTATAAAAAGTCGGAAAATCCGGAGACGCAGACCTTCGTTTCACGCTTCACGCAGGCATACGGCATTGAACCCACGCTTCTTGAAGCACTGGGCTACGACTCGATGAAGTTGATTCTGGAAGCCGTTAAGGGCGGGGCACAACACAGGCAGACACTTCGTGACGCCCTGTCACGAATCTCCAACTTTAACGGCGCAACAGGACGCATTTCGTTTGCCGCAAACCGCGATGCAATGCGGGAGTTGCCTCTGCTGACCGTTTCTGACGGGGAGATCAAACCGCTTTCAAAGTGACACCTATAAAAAGCCGACTCATCACCTTTTTTTCTTTTTCGCGGCCTTCTTTTTCTTTGTCGGCTTTTTTTTCTTTGATCCACATGATCCGCAGCTCATGGTTGCCTCCTTTTTTGCATATATAACAAAAACCATTTTTGGATAAAAGAAAATTTAGTCAATTCGACCATTGACCATTGACAATGGACTATTGACCTGAAATGCATTAAAAAATAAGTCCATGGTCAATTGTCCATAGTCAGATAATTTTTTAAATTGATGACTGAACAGGAATTAATCAATCTTTTGACGAAGGGTATTCCTCGGGAAGCCTGTGGCCTCCGTGTCGGCATCGGTGACGATTGTGCAGTGATTGCAGGCGACGGTTTTGACTGGCTCGTCACCACTGATGCGCTCTTCGAGGGCGTACATTTTGATCTCACCTATACAACGGATATCCTGCTCGGGAGAAAATCGCTAACCGTTAATCTGAGTGATATAGCCGCCATGGGAGGGCAGCCGCTTTATTACACCGTGAGCATAGGCGTCCCCCCCGATTTTTCTGCCGGCCGTCTTGAAGATTTATATCGCGGCATGCAGGAAGCGGCAGACAAGGCACAGGTCCTTTTAATCGGCGGTGATACATGTGCTTCCAAGTCGGGCCTCGTTTTTTCGATAACGGCTATCGGTCGCGTCGAAAAAGGAAAGGCAATTCTGCGTCGACGTGCAAAGGCCGGAGACGGCGTTTATGTCACGGGAACGCTCGGTGATGCGGCATTGGGGCTTTGGTGTTTCAAGCGGGGGGTTAGGGATGGGCGCGTGACGGCGTTTCTCAGGAGATACAATGATCCTACGGCCCGCATTGAAGCAGGATCATGGCTTGCAAAGACAGATATGATTACCGCGATGATTGATGTCTCAGATGGATTGCTTGCC